>ERZ827450.1287-NODE-1287-length-27448-cov-35.319498_pt1 | contig 27448 bp, 18 predicted proteins | sample MGYA00519773_ERZ827450 | MGnify/ENA primary metagenome ERZ827450 (study PRJEB31778, sample SAMEA3449306) | human gut metagenome | biome: human gut; feature: human-associated habitat; material: faeces | place: United Kingdom | collected 2010/2012 ...
GCCCGAAGACACAAAGCAAACTGTTTTCGGGCGAGCGAACCTCGCCCCTACGAACCAGACGATAACATTATCCACGTTTTGACAACCCCATCTTATACCCCCTCAATAATGGGCATTGTTTATGAAGATTGTTACCATTATTTGCTAAAACTCTCTCCATTGTTGATGAAAAATCTCAAGAGGTCTAAAAAACTTCACCAGCTTTTCAGAAAACTTCACCAGCTTTTTTGAAAACTTCACCAACTTTTTTGAAAAGACCAAAGTGTTTTGACACGAGCAAAACGCCTTTTGAAAACACTTTCTTCCGAGTTTTCCTACTGATTGAATGAATGAACCGAACCCCGAAAGAAAATTGATAAAACTTCCTTTCACGTTTCACAAATATCGTAAACCACCTGTTCATAGGGGTTTCCGCGTGAAAGCAACAAATTTCCTCTTAGCAGCTTCTTTCACGCAAAAAGCCGATGAATAAAGGGTTTCAGTGGGTGAAACGTGTGAAAGCAACTTGTTATCAACTTTTTCGTGGAAAACATTTTTGTCTATTTAGACAGGACAAGAAAGCGACTCTCTATGTTTACAAATATATTTGCGCCATACTATCAAATACAGCTTAAACAAAAAAAGGGCACCCCGAAGGATGCCCTTTTATATTAGCTAATCATTAAGATGAATGATTATTTTTTCACAGTCAAAGAAACTTTCTGAGCAGGAAGTTCAACACCCCACTTATCAGTAATGTTCAAGTCGAATGTGATAGTAGCTCCGTTTTGGATAGCTGTGTTCGGTTTAAGAGCAATTGTCCAACCTACCAATTCGCCATCAGTCTCTGTACCATCTACAAGCTTATCACCTTCAATCTTCTTATAAACCGGAGTTACATCAAATGCGCCTGCATTTTCACCTGTAGCAACCAATTCGATATCAGCAATTCTTGCATCCATTACATCCTTCTGAGCAGCAGGTGTATCATTAGTTTCAGCAGTAAATGAGTTCAATAACTTGTATGCCTTGTTGAATGCATCCTTACCGGCAACGTCTGCGCTCAAGAATGAGTCTGAACCGGTTGCAAGGTCAAGAGTAGTCTTGCTAACAGTGATTGTACCATCTTTAATCGGGCTTTGACCTGTGATATAGATAGTTTCAGTAGCAGCATTGTAAGTTGCATTTTCAAAGTGCTTGTAAGAAACTTCAAACTTCTGAGTTTCAGTATACAACTTATCCAGAGGAATATTAACTGTGCTACCATTAACTGTCCATTTATCTTTGTCTGCTTTTGCTGTTACAGTAAAGTCTACTGCTTTATCAGCATTGTTATAAGCTGTTTTTACATCATACAACAGATTTTCTCCAGTCGGAACAGCACCATAAGCAGCCAGCTTATCACCATCAAAGTACATCGGAATTCTGCTTACAGCAGATGTCGGGTTAGTCAATGTCAACTCTACAGTTGCAGGTAAAGTCAATGTCTTAGACTGACCGTCTACATCATTACCAGTAACAACAAACTGAATCAAAGCACTATAAACATCAGCAGTTACATTTTCCTGTTCAGGGTCAACAGTAATAGCCAAATAAGCTGCCTCACTTAACTTAGTTGCAGCAGTTTTCTTATCTGATTTAACTAAAGTAAAGCCACCCAGTTCTGTATCTTTAGCAATTTTCAAATTAGCCGGAGTAGCACCATACTTCTTGCTAGAAGTCAACGCAAATCCGTCAGCAGGAGTATTGTTAGCAACAGTCTTATAAGTGAATGCATCAGCATTATTCCATACAATCTTATCACCGGCAGCAGTTACAGAAGCAGCCAAGTCAGCCAATGGCAAGTAAACAGTATTCTTTTTTGTATCAGTTGACAATACATGAGATGCCTTCAGAGTAACACCTGCTGTAACAGCAGCATTTTGAACAGTTACTTTCAAGTTTGCAGATTGAATACTATTTTTGGCAACTGAAGCACTATTAGTATATTTCACAGTAAAGGTAATTTCTTTACCATAAGCAGCTTCATTAGAGATAGTGAAGTTAGTACCATCGATAGTAATGCCATACAAAGATTTCAAGTTTTCATCCAATGACAAAGCAATATCTGAAACGCCCTCCAACTTAGTAAGGAATGCTTGAGCAGCGGCATTGGGATTTGCAGAAGGATCTACAGCATAACCTTTACCAAACAAGCTGTAAGTTTCACCTAATTTCACATAAGTCTTATCCTTAGCCTCATAATTACCTGTTGTCTTACCTTGAGTAATAGTAGCAGCATTTTCCAAACCGGCTTTATATTCAAAAGCTGTAGCAGCCTTACCACAAACAACAGCAAGTGCGTCATCTTGGCTGATAATACTACCTTTCTTAATATCGGCAACTGTCACACCTTCTTTAAGAGCAAAGTGCAAAGTATAAACACCGTCCATAGCAGCTCTCTGCAAAGCACCCTTAGGAGTAGAAACTACAGCCTCTTCAAAGATGGTAGCACCTTCAGAATTTACCAAGTTGAACTTCAAATCAGCCGGATCAATATTAGTCGGTGTAACCACAACATTTACAGCCACACCTCTTGTACCATCTTCATTTAATGCAGAAATAATTGCATCCTTCGGATACTTAACTTCTGAAACATTAATCAATTCTTTGCTGCCATAATACACAACATTTTTTTCATTAAGCAATGAAGCTTCATCTTCTACAACAGGCACAGCAACAGCAATAGAAGTTACCAATGAAGAAGCAGAAGGAACTTTCACTTCTTGTTTGTTACCGTCTTTATCAAAGATAGTCAGTGTAAATCCATCAGCTTCGCTACCTGCAACGCTAACGCCGGAAACGGGAACACCTGTAGATTTGTAGGTTCCGTCTTCCTGCAATACAGCCCATACACCATCCTGCATAATGATAGATGGTTTTGTTTCGCTTGTGGCAACCTTCAGTTCTTGAGGTTCATCGTTGATATACAAAATACCATCTACAACCTTCACAACATCTCCACTACCTGTTTCGTCATCCAAAGTGATAGTTACAGGATCACCCTGATTGAATGTAAAGGTAATGCCATGTCCGTCAGCTGTTTTTGCAACTGAAGTAACATACTTACCGCTACCAACGAGATCCTGCAAAGCCTTGATTGCATCAGCATTTGCAGTGATTTGTCCCTGCAAGTTCTCGATGTCATCGTCGTAATCCTTACAAGACACAAATGTTCCTGTTGACGAAACCATTAAGGCTCCGAACAGGATTGCACTTAAAAACTTTTTGTTCATAATAGAAAAACTTTAAATTTATAAATTTAAAAAACTAAAATTGGTTATACATATTAGTTATTGATTGGGCACATAAATCCCTCTGTTCATGCAAAAAATAACGTTTGGGAGATTCGCCTGCTATCTTACTAAAAGCTGAATAAAAAGCACTTCGGGAAGTAAACCCACTCTTTTCCGGGACTTTATCCAACGAGCATTTATTACTGCGAAGCAATTCCTTGGCATACTCTACACGGTAAGTATTCAGAAGTTCTTTCAAGTTACACCCAAAATACTTGTTCACTACATTGGAGAGATAAGTCTGATTCGTATCGACCAGCTCGCTCAATTTCTTCAAAGAAAGAGTGGCATCCAAAAACACCTGACGAATTTCCAATTGATAAAGGATACATTTATATATATAGCAATCCACTTTCCTGCCCACTATTCCCTGTCCGGCAAACTGTTCGTCCCAATGACGCTCGGCTGCCTTGAAAAGCAGGTCTTTCTGCCTTTCGGAACGTAGGGTGCTCTTTTTGCGTTTTAGAAACAGGTATTCCATATCTTATCCTTTACTTTTGTCTTAGTTTGCGGGCTCTCGAAACGCGGATTTACAAGCATTTTTATATAGATTCGCGAAACGAAAATCGGTGTATCTCTTAGTAAGAGATACACCGACCTAAGTAAAGCATCAGATTATCAATATATTAAGAACTGTTTTTTAACTTTTAGAATGCTAAAGAATGAAAAAATAAAATCTTTTTTCGAGCTCACACCCATTTTTTTTGCGTAAAAGTGTACTAATTCTCAAAACTTTGCTTATTTTTGCAGCGGAATGGTAGATCTCTTACTAAGAGATACACTTTTAGTTAAAATTTCCAATCATCGTAAATATCCTCATTTCCAATTATTTATATTATCACTTTTCTATCAAAGAAGGTATTCATTAAATTTCATTCACATTTCAACCGACTCTAATTTTGTTTTAATAAGTTGAAAGAGAGAGAAAAAAAGGATATGCAAGATTTTTGAAAAGAAGAACTTATATGAAAGTCCTATGCGGACAGCATTTGGAAAAGCATATACATAGAAAGTCTTTTGTCTCAAATAAAACCGCATTATAACAATCGACAACTAAAAACAAAACACGTATTAGCGCATCATTTGAATATACGCTAATACGTGTTTGGATTACAAACCCGAACGAAACGTTCTTTTATTGTCTATAACGATTTAATACGTTCGATAAGTGAATCAATATCTTCGTCCGTTGTGTCCCAAGAAGTGACTAAACGCATCTCATTCATTGCATCATTCCAAAAATAAAAATGATAAAACTCCTGCAACCTATCCTCTTTCTCACGAGGCATAATAAAGAATAACTGGTTACTTTCCACCGGCTGGGTAAACGTTACATCCGGCATGGCTTGCAAGGCATCAGAAAGTTTTGCAGCCATTTCATTGGCGTGTCGGGCACACCGTAACCATAAGTTATCAGTCAGGAAAGCAGTGAATTGGCAAGATATATACCTCATCTTACTTGCCAACTGACAAGCCTGCTTACGGGCATAACGGGCTTCTTTCATCAGGTCCGGATTAAAAACCACCACACACTCAGCTCCCATCAGACCATTCTTTGTTCCCCCCAAAGTCAGGGTGTCTACTCCGCAAGCTCCCGATATCTCATCCAAACTGACTCCCAATGCTGCGGCAGCATTGGAGATGCGTGCACCGTCCATGTGCAGTAACAAACCATGTTCGTGTGCAAACGTTGTCAAAGCGCGTACTTCGGCAGGAGTATAAACAGTGCCGAGTTCTGTACATTGGCTGATATAAACTGCTCCCGGTTGAGAATGGTGTTCCACACCAAAATTAATCATATAAGGTTTCAGGAGTTCAGGTGTCAGTTTTCCATCGGGAGTGGAGATAGTGCGCATGAAGCATCCGGTAGCCTTGCTTGGCGCTCCACATTCATCTACTGCAATATGTGCAGTGTCGGCACAAAATATAACATGATAAGGGCGAGTCATCAGTTGCAATGCCATCGTATTGCTACCTGTTCCATTAAAGACGAACAACGGTTCACACGGATGTGTAAACTGTTCTTTTACTTTTCGGGTTGCCTCTTCTGTCCAAGGGTCATCACCATAACCGAAGGCATGGTTTGTGTTTGCCGCCATCAGTGCTTCCATTACTTGAGGATGTACACTGGAATTGTTGTCGGATGCAAAACTTCTCATAATAGTAGAATATTGAATTATAATTTTCGTGCAAAGTTAACTTCTTTCTCTTCAATAGACAATGAAACAGTATTAAAATACATTTGAAAAGAAAGTATTACGCAGCTGTATCATTCATGTAATACCGACAACCGACCTTTGCACTGAATTAAAAAAACAAGCTAAAGAATGATGAATACAAAGAAGAGAGAGTTTGGCCTTATAATCATTTTCTTATTCCTGGCCATATCTATTCAAGCGGCTGTATTACGAGGAAGCGTGACCGATAAAGTGACAAATGAACCACTAATCGGTGCAGTAATACAAATAAGCGGCACTACTACAGGAGCAATCACTGATTTGGACGGCAACTTCGAACTGGCCGGATTAAGAAACGGAACATATAAACTGATGGTATCGTATGTTTCTTATAAAACATTGACTTTAGAGGTATCTGTCAATGGCATGTCAGAAATAAATATAACATTAGCACCTGATAACCAGCAACTGGGAGAAGTTGTGGTAGTGGCAGAAGCCAAGAAGAATACAGAAAATGCCCTGATTACCCGGCAACGCACCAGTCTGGTGATGCAAACCGGTGTCTCCGCACAACAAATTACCAAGACACAAGACAAGGATGCTTCCGAAGTGATTCGCCGTGTGCCGGGCATCAGTATCATTGAAGAAAAGTTCGTAATGGTACGCGGCCTTTCGCAACGTTACAACAATGTGTGGATAAACAATAGTGCCGTGCCCAGTTCGGAAGCCGACGCACGCGCCTTCTCCTTCGATATTATTCCTTCCTCACAACTGGACAATATGCTGGTTGTAAAATCTCCGGCTCCCGAATATCCTGCCGATTTCAGTGGCGGCTTTATTTTAGTTAATACCAAGGATGTTCCGAACAGTAACTTGTTTAACATCTCAGTAGGAGGAAGCATGAATGATCAGACTCATTTTAAAAACTTTCAATACAATAAAGGAAGCGGTACGGACTTTTTGGGATTCGACAACGGATTGCGTAGCTTGAATGGCGGTATCAACGCGACACTGAGACCGATGAATAATGGTTACGACTTGCTCAACAACGGACTGAATAATGATTGGAGCATAAAGAACCGCAAGCCTATTGCCGACCTCAGCCTGAGCATGAACATCGCCCATCGCTGGGTGAGTGAAAGCGGTCGCACTTTAGCTATGCTGGGAGCCGTAAATTATAGCAATACCTACAAAACATATCTGAATATGGATAATAATCTGTATGGTGCCTATGACATCACTCATGACCGTTCCAACTATTTGCGCAAGGGAGTGGATGACCAATATAATCACAATGTACGTGTGGGAGCCATGTTGAACCTCACTTATGTGCCGGCAAGCGGAAATAACCGTTATGAATTCAAGAATATCTTCAACCAATTGGGAAAAGACCGCTATACTTATCGCAAGGGAACGGATGCACAGAGCGATTATGAAGAGAGTGCAGAGTATTACTACCAGAGCCGTACCACCTACAGCGGACAGTTTACGGGAAAACATACATGGAGTGACACGGATAAACTGGATTGGAGTGCCGGATATTCTTATGCCAACCGGAATATGCCCGACCGCCGCCGGTACAACACGGTACTGAACACAGATACCAATCAATTGGAAGTAGAGAATCTGAATGAAATCAATCGTGAGTTCTCGCGTCTGAATGAACACATCCTGTCGGCCAACATCAATTATCAGCATGATTTCGCATTCGGTGATTTCACTCCCACACTCAAGATGGGAGGATATACGGAGTACCGTACACGTGAATACAATACGCGCCTCTTCATTTACAGTTGGAAGAACGGTTTACCTAGTAATTACCGTGTGATGAATGTGCCTGACGAATTGATGCAGGACAAAAATTACGGAGAAGATAAATTATACCTGCTGGAGCAAGTGGACTGGCGAAATAATTATGAAGGAAACAATATGTTGGGAGCAGGCTATGCCGGTGTAAATCTTCCTTTCGGAAAGTGGAACATATACGCAGGCGTCCGTTTCGAACACAGCCGAATGGAATTAATCAGCAATACACAAAAGAACGAAAAGAGTCCGACCAGTGTCTATTACACTTACGATGATTTCTTTCCATCGCTTAATGCCGCCTATCGTCTGAATGAGCAACACCAGTTCAGATTGTCGTATGGGCGTACTGTAAACCGTCCCGAATTCCGGGAAGTCTCTTCTTCGGTGTATTACGACTTTGATTTGGCTAGTAATGTACAAGGCAATTATGACCTGAAAGCAGCTTATATTGATAATATTGACTTGGGATATGAATACTATCCCAGTAACGGTGAGCTGATTTCCGTATCATTATTTTATAAGAAATTCAAGAATCCGATAGAATGGACTTATACCGTAGCCGGAGGTACTGACTTGATTTATTCTTATATCAATGCCAAAGGAGCCGATAATTATGGCGTAGAAGTGGATATACGCAAAAACTTAGATTTCATCGGCATGAAAAACTTCAGCCTCAGCCTGAATGGTGCACTGATAAAAAGTAACGTAAATTTTGAACCCGGTTCTAAAGAAGAAGACCGTCCTATGCAAGGGCAATCGCCTTACCTGGTCAACGCGGGACTCTTCTATCAACAGCCCAAAAACGGATGGAATGCCGCCATACTCTACAACCGCATCGGTAAACGCATTATCGGTGTAGGGCGCAGCCTGGGCAGCGCAGGCAACGAAGTACGTGTGCCCGACTCATATGAAATGCCACGTAATGCCATTGACCTGAGTGCCTCTAAGAAATTCGGCAAACTGGAAGTAAAAGCCGCTATCCGCGATGTACTGGCCGAAAAGGTGTCTTTCAAACAATTTGAAAATACAGGAAATGGTGAAGTGCAGCAAATAACCCGTCAGTTTAAACCGGGACGCAGCTTCAACGTAAACATAAGCTATAATTTTTAAAACAAGAAATATTTCATTCAGTAACTAACCAATAAATGAAAATGAAAACAAACAAGTTTATGACTTATGCTCTCTCGGCCATGATGCTGGGAAGCCTGGCTGCTTGCAGCAGTGATGATTCCGAACCCGACAATGGTGGAAACAGTGGTGGTGAGACAACGGACACACCTTATGTATGGGGAACTGAAGGCTCAATCAAGACGTGTGATCATTTGTTGTTCAATGAGGATAAGTCTGAAAACAAAAAAGGAACAGTAATAGGAAATGGTGACCAGGAATTTGTATTCAAAGGAACCCAGACCCTTGCCAAAGGTACATACCTGTTGAAAGGATGGGTTTATGTGGGAGCAGGTTCTACATTGACCATTGAACCGGGAACTGTCATCAAAGGTGATAAAGACACACAAGCTGCCCTGATTATAGAACCGGGCGGAAAACTGATAGCCGAAGGAAAGCAGGATGCTCCTATCGTATTTACCTCTGAAATGCCGAAAGGACAACGCAAACCCGGTGATTGGGGCGGTTTGATTATCTGTGGTAAGGCAAAGAACAATCAAGGCGTGCTGAATCAGCAGATTGAAGGGGGGCCCCGTACCAAACACGGAGGGGATGATGACTCCGACAATTCCGGTATCATCCGCTATGTACGTGTGGAGTTTGCCGGTTATCCCTTTATGAAAGATAAGGAAATCAACGGCATTACGTTCGGCTCGGTCGGTAGCGGTACTACCATTGACCACTTACAGGTTTCTTATTCCAACGATGACTCTTATGAATGGTTCGGCGGTTCTGTAAACTGTAAATATCTGGTTGCCTATAATGGTTGGGATGACGAATTCGACACAGACAACGGATTCTCCGGTAAAATACAATATGGCTTGTCTATCCGCGATCCGAGAATTGCCGATACATCACAATCAAACGGATTTGAATCGGACAACTGTGCCGATGGTTCTCTGGTTTCTCCCTATACAACGGCAGTATTCAGTAACATTACTTTTATCGGCCCGCTCGGACGTGATGCCGGATTTACCAATGATGAAAGCTATATCAATGCCGGCAGCTTCAACCCCAATAACGGTTCAGCTCTCGGGAAGTTCCAGTCAGCGATGCAAATCCGCCGTTCCAGCCGTTTGAATTGCTTCAATTCTGTAGCAGTGGGATATCCTGTCGGTTTGATTATTGACGGCGAGAAAGGAAACACGGTAGAACAAGCACAAGAGGGCATTATCAATTTGCAAAATATTTGGTTTGCCGGTATGACAGTCACCGGTTCGGATGCCAACAAAGTGTATGATGACGTACTTTATGATGCAGTAAACAAAACTATTATCGATGCCGGTCAGGAGTCCTATTCTTCCAGCTTCTTCAAAGCACAAAAAGGAAATAAAGTACTTGCCGACATGAATGAACTGAACTTTAAAGACGGACGCGGCATCGGTGTAAATTATATGCCGAATGCAAATAGCCCGGTACTGACTGCCGCTTCATTCGACAATGCTCTATTAGACAATGGATTTGATAAGGTAGACTACATCGGGGCATTCGGTATAAATGACAACTGGCTGGACGGTTGGACTAACTTCGACCCTAACAATACAGACTACTAATACACTTTTTTGAAAACACACAAATAGCTAGTGATTTTTACGGAGATTCTATGGGTAAAGTCGTAGAATCTCCGTATTTTTGTATCCAAACCTAAAAACATTTAATATATATACCTATGTATCCATTAAAATTTAACCCCATTCTAAAATCCACCATCTGGGGTGGTGAAAAGATTATCCCGTTCAAACATCTTGCAACCGAACAGGCACAAGTAGGCGAAAGTTGGGAAATCTCGAATGTTCCGGGCGACGAATCAGTAGTTGCCAATGGTACAGACGCAGGCAAAAACCTGAGTGACATGGTAAAAGAATACAAAGGAGCATTAGTAGGTGAAAGCAACTATCAACGTTTCGGAGATAATTTCCCTTTGCTTATCAAATTCATTGATGCATGCGATGATCTTTCCATACAAGTTCACCCCGATGACGAACTTGCCAAGAAACGCCACAACTCAATGGGAAAGACAGAAATGTGGTATGTAATCGATAATGCAGGTGGCAAAGCTCATCTTCGTTCCGGTTTGAAAAAGAAAATCACTCCTGACGAATATGCAGCAATGATTGCAGACAATACAATTTGTGATGCTTTGGCAGACTATACTGTTCAGCCGGGAGACGTATTCTTCCTGCCTGCCGGACGAATCCATAGCATTGGTGCCGGATGCTTTATTGCAGAAATCCAACAAACATCCAATGTAACCTACCGTATCTATGATTTTAACCGCAAAGACAAGAATGGCAATACACGCGAATTGCATACCGAGCTGTCGAAAGATGCCATCGATTATACAGTGGAAGAAGACTATCGCACCAGCTATACGCCGGAACAAAACAAACCGATAGAATTGGTAACCTGCCCCTACTTCACCACTTCTGTATACGACCTGACGGAAAATATGACTATGGATTACAGCGAACTGGATTCTTTTGTAATCTATATCTGTATGGAAGGTTCATGCACGGTAACTGATAATGAAGGTCATTCGTTGGAAATTCAGGCAGGAGAGTCTATACTTTTCCCCGCTACCACTAAAGAAGTAAATGTAACGGTAAACGAACATGTGAAATTTCTGGAGACTTATGTATAATCCAATTTCACCGATGCAACTATGACTAAAAAAGAACTTATGCGGAAAGCCATCGAGCTTTCCATTGAGAATGTCGCAAACGGAGGAGGACCTTTCGGAGCCGTCATCGCCAAAAACGGAGAAATAATAGCAACAGGTGTCAACCGGGTAACCGCTTCGTGTGACCCCACCGCCCACGCTGAAGTAAGCGCCATACGCGCCGCCGCTGCCAAGCTGGGAACATTCGACTTAAGCGGATATGAAATCTATACCTCCTGTGAACCCTGTCCTATGTGTTTGGGCGCTATATATTGGGCACGATTGGATAAGATGTATTATGCCAACAATAAAACGGATGCAAAAAATATAGGTTTCGATGATTCATTTATCTATGATGAACTGGAACTGAAACCGGAAAACAGAAAACTTCCTTCTGAAGTTATGTTACGCGAAGAAGCTATTAAAGCATTCGAAGCATGGAGTTCTAAAACAGACAAGATAGAATATTAAAGAAATGGGGGTGTGTCAAACATTGATAATACCATATTTTGCTAGGTTTCAGTTTTGACACATTCCCATTTTCTATACAAATAATATTAATTACACTCTTTATCAAATCCTATTTCTTTCATCAACTTATTATATTCTTCTTCCTCACGGCACAACGGCTTATACCAAGTATATTTCAGTATAACAGTTGTCGCAATCAGTATCAGAACAGATACAATAAAGCCCAGATTTCCGCGCACAACCAAGTACATCGGTACAATAGTCAGACAACACTGCCACACAATACCAATGGTAACATTAAATGCGTCACGCTTAAAATTCTTATTACGAGTCACTTGCGGATAGCGCGCTATTGCCTTGTCGACAATTGGTTTCCACCATCCCCACGGACGAACGCGAATATAGAAATTAATCAGAGTGTCTTCATCTGTCGGAGGAGCAGAATAAGTTCCGACAATACACCCTATCAGCGAAATACCAAATAAAACAGGGAAGAAATAGAGCACCAATCCATCAGGGACTGTGAATTTCATCACAATAGCGGCAACCACACCTGCTGTCATACCCCAAAAATAACCTTCTCCATTGAAACGCCACCAATGCCATTTCAATACATTGGCAGCAATGTAGCCACCAAACAGGGCACCCACAATCCACTGGAATATCTCATTGATATCTTTTAAGAAAAAGCCCATAACCGTGCTGATAATCACAACCAGAACAGAAATCAAATAACTGGCACGAATCTGTGTCTTGACAGTAGCTTTGGGGTTGATATACTTCAAATAGATATCATTTACCACGTATGCCGGAGCCGCATTGACGGTAGATGCAAAAGTAGACATGAACGCTGACAGCAGACCCGCCAATAAAAGTCCTGCCAATCCCACCGGTACATATTTTGTTATCAAATGAGGCAATATGGTCTCAAAATCCGTGTTTGTTGCTGTCATTTGAGACAAACCACCGTCCACTTTAAAGAAGTAAATCGCCAACAGAGCAAACCCCATAATCATCAGATAACGCGGAATCAGCAAAATAACCGGTACGGAACCACTCATCATAGCTGCCTCTTTCGGAGACTTACATGAAAGAATCTTCTGCATATCATAGTTAGGTGCAGGACCTGCCATACTCATAAATATACCTTTCAACAATGCCATCATCACAAAGATACCCATCAAACTATAAGGCTCATTAGCCATTCGTTCCGTCAACAGACTCATTCGCTCACTCCAGTCAATATCAAGTGCCCAGCCGAAGAACGGTGAATCCCATCCTTTGGGAACAAACTCTTGAATCATTTCGGGAGCTACCATATTCATACCGATAACAGCAATGATAATACCTGCCACTGTCATAATCATAAACTGAACCACATCTGTCCATACAATACTGAGCATACCGCCCAACATCACGTAAAAGGTAGCAATTGCCGTAAAGAATATGCCATAAAAATGAGGAACATATTGCAACGGAATATCAAAAGGCACATATTGTGAAACCACCTCCCACGGGAAGAATATCTCCATAAACTTACCAATGCCGATAAAACCGTAACTCAGAAAACCCAATACACTCAGCAGAGCGAAAACAATCACAATAGTATGCGACAAAGTAGCTCCTTTTCCATGTCCGAAACGGGTTTTAATCCATTCGGCACCTGTCAGCACATTACTTCGGCGCAACCATACGGAAAGATACACCATCAGGAATATCTGATTGAACACCGGCCACAGCCAAGGAATCCACAAACTCTTGAAACCATATGCAAAGGCCCAATAAACCATCAACATGGTTCCGGTAATATCAAACATACCCGAAGCATTTGAAAGTCCGAGCATATAAAACGGAAGGGACTTGCCCCCCAAAAAATACGAATCCATATTTTTTGCCGCTTTCTTCTTCAGGAATAGCCCGATAAGAACTATGACAATCAGATAAGCGCAAATAATCAGGATGTCAACAACATGTAATTTCATATATTATTTACTTTAAGATTTTTCTTGTTCAAGCAATTCTGTATGTCAACCGATCTGTACTTCTACCTTCTTCCGTATATCATCCGACTTGACAGACACCACTATGCCACCTATCGTCTTATCAAAAACGGCTTTTACCGATTTACCGTTTACTTTTACTTTTGTTCCTGCCTGGATTCCCGGCAATTCAATACGATAAGCTCTTTTTTGAGGTTGCCCCTTGTACGAGCCTTTTGCCGGATGGATAGTAACAAAGGTCTGTTCTCCTTCCTTACGATAGTTCATTAATGTAGAAGCAGATTCACCTTGCTGATAGGCTGTTGTAATCCCGTCATCTTCATATAGGGTATAAGAGTGATTACATCCTTCGCTGCCCGGATAACAACGGACAATCAACTCGGTAAGCGGAGTCGAACACATACGTTCTGTATAAGGTTGCATAGGTAATGGGTAGCCCCCCTTCACAAATAAAGGAAATTCATCCAACGGACTTTCTACCGTCACTGTCCGGCCCCCTTGATATGCTTTCCCCGTGAAGAAATGATACCAGTTTTCCCCACCCGGCAACCATACCTCTTGCGAGACCAGCTTCTGTTCTCCTTCTCCCGGCATGGTAACCGGCGCTCCCAACAATAAATCGCCGAATAAGAATTCACCCGGACATTGATATGCTTTCTCGTCCGAGGGGTATTCCAAATATAATCCTCTATTAAGTGGAATCATATCTTCATAACACTGATGGACAGAAGAATAAATATAAGGCATCAACTGCGAACGAAGGTGATAGATGCGTTTCATGGCTTCTTCTTCCTTATCCCCCCACAACCAAGGACGGCGATCGAGTTTCTCATCATATACTGAATGGATGCGGAGAGATGAATTCAATAAACCGAATTGTGTCCAACGAGTATAAAGCTCTGCATCATCTCCTCCATAAAATCCGCCCAAGTCATGCGCCCAGAAAAAGCAACCGGCATTACCGCTCGTTGTAGTCAAATCAATTTCAAAACGCAGCAACTCCCAATTGGCAACGGCATCACCTGAAAACTGGATGGGATGGCGGTGATCTCCCCAACCTGCCCAACGACTGAAACCGGCACCACGAAGATTATTACGGGCAGAATAATCATAATAGATTTTATTCAACCACGGCAAATGCCTCATCGATGTACCTCTGACGTATGGATAAAGATAATCCTGCTGCCAATCCAACCACCAAAAAGCAACGCCCATTTGATCGCTCTCTTGGTGGGCATGTTTCATAAATGCTTTCATATATTCCGGATTCCCTGCATCAAACAAAGGAACTCCGTTTTTCAGCGTATCGGCTCCCAAGTCACGGATAAACATAGGATAAGCATCATCATGCGGACGTAACCCATCGTGCGGATGCTCATTCAGTACCACATATACATGGTCATCTTTCAAATCCTGTATCAGTTTGGCGGGGTCTTTTATCAGTTTCCTGTTCCAACTATAACCTGTCCACCCTCTGGTTCCTGCATGGCCCGTACCAACGGTAGCATTCTGAGTATGCCATCCCATATCAAAAACCATGATGTCCAACGGGAAATCATGCTCTTTATATTCACGCACTGACGGTAATCATCATCCGTATAATTCCACCAGCGACAATACCACGAACCATGTACATATTTACGTGGCATAGGTGCCGGACCACTGACAACACGAAGAGAACGTAAAGCCGACTTATAATCGTTTCCATAAACAAACAAATACAAATCCTGTACATGGTCTTTATCACGCGCACTCACCCAACCGTCACGCAACACTTCTTTGCCCGTATCATTTATCAGATACCAACCGTCACGGCTTAACAAACCTTCCTGACGATCTACCGGACCATCCACTTCATCCAAGGTCGTAAGAGCTCCCAGTAGATTCTTACTTTGCCTGCTGGCTATATACCAATGTTTCTCTTTGGCCTCTTCACCATTCTTAAAATAAACATGCAAATTGGTTTGTCCAAACGGAAATCCGTCCGCGTAATATTCAATCCGCATCACCGGAGTAGACAATACATAATGATCTTTTGACTTTTCCTCTACTTTCACGTCTTTACACTCCGTCGAACGATCAATGGCAAACAAAGTAGGATCATCCAAAAAATGACCATTCTGTGCATATTCCATACGCACCAATTGGTCGGTAATGAAAGTAAAACGGCTATTGCCGATAATAACCGGATTAGCCCAAAGCACCCGGCCGGATAATAAAAAGACAAGTAAAAATAGTAACTTATTAAAATGCTTCATAATAGTACATTTATGGTTTTATCTGTATCGTTGTCAATACATTCACCCCATATTTCCCATCCTTTGAAACCCACCAGTCTACATCACCATTGGCACATCGGACAGCATAACGAGGATTATACTTCAATCGCTCCGACACATCAGGCAACCATAACCCCAAACGATAATTTCCCGGAGAAACAGGTACCTTCCCTGCAAATGAGATTGAGTGAACCAAAGGAGTATAAGTAACATCTCCAGGTTGATATGGCTGACAGTCGGAAGAACTGAACAATGCCGGCAATTCCATTATTCCTTCCTTTTCGTCAATCAATACAAAATAAGCAGGGCGTTCACTACTGAAACCGGCAAATCCACGATTAATAAACTCCAAATTTAAAGTCAATGCTTCTCCATTCCTTATCGTTTGCGGCATTCCCAATCTCTGCAATTCGATGCGATATCCCAAATGGTCACGAATATAATCAAAAATACTACGTGAAACCAATGTTCCATCCTTTTTTTGAAAATAATGGTCTGATACCGGCATGTGATATTTTCTTAAGGAGTCTGCATTTATCATACTTTTTTTCCACACAATCATCGAATATTCAGGAGCATTCGCCTCATCAAACATCCGATTGGGGTGCTGTTCCTTATAATTATGAATAACACTCAATGAGGTATAATGCTGGAGAAAAAAACGACGTGCCGCTCCCATACCATCAATAATCCATCCGGCAGACGGGCTGTCGGGGTCACATCCGGCACTCCAAAAGCCCCACGGCAATTCACCGTCTACAACCAAATAAGGTGATTCTTTTACAATTTGTTCAAAATTGGGTGTACCTTCATGCATATCTCCATCCCAACGATCAGGCTTGATAACAATAAAGTCATCATGAAAAGAAACACGTTTATACAACTCCGGTTTACCTTTCAGAAGATTCTTGAATTCGGGAAGTCTTACTTGTACGTTCTTCTCGGCAGGTACCACTTCCAACAACTTTTCCAATATAGCAATCTTTGCCGTATCGGAATGCTCCAAACCATGAATAGAACTATGCCATTCTCCCCATGCACCGATAACACCCGCCTGAACGACCAGAATCAAATCTCTATTCTTATGCAGAAATGGTTTCAACTGATCAAGATGTGCCAATGCTTCTTTCAATGTAGGTCCTACCGGTTCCTGACGCACAAAATCTTTTTCATAAGCAAAACGCAAGACTGTTTTCTTTCCCAATTGTCGCAACCTGTCAAAATATACCTGCATGGTCTGAAATTCAGTATCAGACAACTTTTTATCTGTCAGGTAAGTCAAATAAAAATAGCTTTGCGAAAGCGATACACTATCCGAAGCATACTTCAACGACAAAGTATCCAATTGCAAGGTAGGGCACTCTTTTTGAGTAACAAGATCGACAGCCGTTTCCAAACGAAACCCGCGTTCGGGATTATACAGTCCCTCACTACCATTCGCATCATCCACAGCAATGCCCCGGTAATGAACTATTTTCTCACTATCAGTACAACTGCACACACTTGCCAAGCCAAGCATAAACAACAAACAATGTCCCCAATATTTCATATTCATGTTTCTATTTTCTTTCAACCGAGTCTTTATTTCTCTAAAATCACACTGACCGGATAATGGTCTGAAATCCCCTCATTCTCTTTTCCATTATGTACAGCAGCACTCTTACATTTCTCCATCAATGAGGGAGAAAGCAATATATAATCCAACCGTTCACGACGTTGCGGCAAACGCTTGTCATCCCACTGCCAATCATAAAGGAAAGCAGCCGGAAAACTCATGCGCGCACTTGCCGGATGTACCATCCGTCCGATCGCATCTTCCATTCCTGCCGCAAGAAAAGTAGAAATAACAGAAAAGTCATATCGTCCTTCTCTCAAATTACGATATTTTTTTTGTGATAAATCCCAACGTTGCATATTTGCCAACAATGTATCATGTTTAGCAATCTCATCGGCATCCAATGGGGAATGAGCATTCAAATCACCCGCCACATAATAGTCTTTCAAATGATTTGCCTGAATATAATCCACAATTTGTTGCGCTTCATTCAAGCGGTATTTCCACTCAAAAGGACTAAGATGAGTAGCAATGACATCGACACCGGCTGTCTTAACATGCATCATGCCATGCCAAAATCCTTCTACTTGTTTCTTAATCACTTCTATCGGTTGCTTGGAAAGCACTCCGACAGGATACCCCTCTTCCTTCACAATGGCAGCATACGGATACCCACACACCTGTCCCAATGTTTTCAAATCCTTTTCCTTAAAGTCGACTAATTCTGTCAACACAAAGATATCAGCAGCCTGTTTTTGAGTCCATTCGATAAAACGCGCACGCCTCAACGAGTCTCCTTCAAAACCATTCCAAATATTATAAGAAATAAGTTTCATTTGTTGTCCGGTCTGTCCCCACATGGAAAGAGCAGAGCAAGGAAGCAACATCAAGAGGATTAATCCTAAAAACTTTTTCATTTATTCAAATATGTTTCGTTTTTATCAATCAGATTATTAATCGCATCTACGGATGTTGCCGAACGTAATCCGTCTGCCGGTGTATGCATACAGTAATCTACCAGTTTATCAATAGTAGAAGTCACCACATGCATACGAGTATCACTGGATGCATAATAGATATATACAGTACCGTCCTCATCTGCAATCCAACCATTAGAGAATAACACATTGGATACATCTCCCACTCTTTCGCTGCCCAGTGGAGCCAAGAAATAACCTGCCGGTTCTGCTGTCAGCTTCCAAGGTTCATCCAATGCCGTCATATAAAGATAAAGTACATAGCGCAATCCGGCAGCACAGGCACGCACCCCATGTGCCAAATGCAACCATCCGGCAGATGTTTTGATGGGATGTGGTCCCTCCCCATTCTTTACCTCTTTTATTGTATGATAATAACGATGATTTATAATGATTTCCTCTTTCACTTCTGCTTGTGTTATATCATCTATAAGTGCCCAACCGATACCTCCTCCGTTGCCGGCATTGATAAAATCATCTTGCGGACGGGTATAGAGTGCATATTTTCCATTAACAAACTCAGGATGAAGCACTACGTTCCGCTGCTGACTGTAAGACTTCAGGTCCGGCAAACGTTCCCATTCCACCAAATCCTTGGTACGGACAATACCTGCCTTTGCCACTGCTGACGAAAGGTCGCCGGCCGGTGCACTGTCGTCATGGCATTCACTGCAAAATATTCCATATATCCAGCCGTCTTCATGGGCAGTGAGACGCATATCATATACATTTGTTTCTGCAGGATTAATATCAGGCAATGTTATGGGACGCTTCCAAAAGCGAAAATTATCAATGCCGTTCGGACTCTCTGCTACAGCAAAAAAAGATTTCCGGTCTGCACCTTCCACACGGACAACCAATACGTATTTACCATTCCATTTTATGGCTCCGCTATTCATGGTTGCGTTAAAACCGATACGCTCCATACAATATGGATTGGTAGCCGGATTAAAATCATAGCGCCACTCCAACGGTATATGTTCCCGCGTAACTATCGGATACGTATAACGACAAACAATACCATTCGTTTCTTCCACCGGAAGATTTGACCGCTGCAACAATGCTTCATGTTGCTGCTGCAACAAAGCTATTTTCTGTTCAAAATCTACATTCATATGCCTGTATTTATCATGTATTAACGATTATTTCATCTCTTCTTTTACCATTGCTGCAAATTTCTCAATTAATAGAGTACAAACCTAATAGAATCCAAGCATTAAATGATGAAATCTTATCAATCCGGCAAAAGCAGCTTTCATATATACGCTGTGATTGGTTACGGTGATTCATCCAAGAATCCCCCACAATACGTTGTGCCCCTTTTGCATTCTCAATATAATCAGACAACAATTCAATAAGAAAACTTCAGACACACCGGTCTAGAGGTTTCTATCTTTTCTCCCGTATCGGTCAGCAAACCTGTTTCCTTATCAATCTCAAATATCTGAATCAGGTTACTATCCCTGCAAGCTACCAATAAATAACGGCCATTGGGCGTAATGACAAAGTTACGCGGATGAATACCTGTCAATTCATAACCAATTTTTGTCAATGTCCCTTTATCACTGTCCACAGCAAAAATAGCAATGCCATCTGCTTTCAGACGATTGGAAGCATACAGAAACTTCCCATCGGGAGTAATATGAATATCAGCACTTCCTTTGGCGCCGACCGTATCGGCAGCTATATACTGGATAGCATCCAGTTTTCCTTCATGATAAGAAAAAGCCGTTACTTTACCTGATAGTTCATTAATAAGATAAGCAAATTTCTGATTGGGATGGAAACAGATGTGACGGGGACCCGAACCGGGTTCCACCTTTATGTCGGTCGACTCTCCTTCATTCAGCAAGGAATGGGAAACTCCATCAGAGACCGATTCGCTCACCGGGAAGACATGTATTTGGTCTGTTCCCAAATCATTTGCCAACAGATATTTGTGGTCAGGAGTAAATTCCGCACAATGCAAATGGGGTTGTGACTGCCTTTCTTTGTCGGGACCATCGCCGACAAAGGAAATCAAACGGCTGTCCGACTCCAATCTGCCTTCCTTATTCAGTGGGAAGACAGTGATGCTTCCGCCCATGTAATTAGCCGTCAACACAAACTTACCGGAAGGGCTCAACGTAATGTAACAAGGCGCTCCGCCGTTGGTGGGCTGAGAGTTCAGCAATGTCAACTTGCCGTCCTCCTTATTAAATATAATGGCATTCGCCGTAGAAGTCTGTCCGTCATCCTCACCTACGGCATACAGTCTTTCACCATCCACAGACGGAGTGAGATAAGAAGGATTCGAGATTCCTTTCAAGCCACTGATATAAGTTGCCTTCCCGGTATCTTCGCTAAACCGATAAACCTTGATGCCTTCTTCGTCCGGTGTGGCATAACTGCCTACAAACAAGAACATTTTATCACTATTTTCATCCACTGTAACTATATTCTTCTGTGGCTTTGAAGTGCAAGCACCCAACAACAAACCACTTATACACAACGCTAATATTTTTTTATTCATAATATATTTATATAAAATTTGGGAGCACATAATGCGCTCCCAAATATACTCACTTCTTGGCAAAACACATGCTATAACGACCTAAATTCTTTATTATTCTTTTTTTAATTGATTGATTTTCACCTCAGCCACTCCCAATCCATCCGAATTCAAAAGAATACGCAAGTCACTTGCGGTAGTGCCTTTGAATGTGTAAGACATCCATTCATTAAACTTCGACACGCTGCCCGAATAGACCGTCAGGAACTGTCCTCCACCGCCCGAAAGCTGGATTTCAAAATCCGCCTCGCCGGTATTCTCTTTCTTCCAAGCAATCGACAGACCATCTATTTTTGCACCGTTCTCCAAAGCAAAAGTAATATAGTCCCCCTTGTTCCCTTGCCAGCAAGTCTTCAAATCATTATCGAGTGTCATGCCCACATCTTGCATTTCGGTACTGGCGGAAATAACATCTCCCTTACTGTTTCCTGTTTCAGACCACACGCCATTCATGCCATATTCCACCACCGCAAACTTATCACTCAGGCGAATATCCTCCGAAGAAGCACCGGCCATCACTCTGAACTCGCCCGGTTCCACCACCCAGTCATTCTTTGCGTTCAGCAGTTCCATATCTTTACGATCAAGCATAAAACGGACTTCCTTGGTTTCACCCGGCTTCAGATGAAGACGTTCAAAACCCACCAAATTCTTTTCGTAAGTAGTCAGAGAACTGACAACATCCCTTAAATAGAGCTGTACGACTTCATCTCCTGCCCGTTTGCCGGTGTTAGTAACCTTACAGGTGACGGTTACTTTCTGATTTGGTGTAATTACTTTCGGGCTCACCTGCAAATCGGAATATTCAAAAGTAGTATAACTCAATCCGTAACCAAACGGATACAAAGGACCATTTACACGAGACATATTTCCGGGCATCCCCGGATTCTTCCCGCCATCAATTTGCGAAGAAGGTTTAGCCGGGAAATTTAACGGAATCTGTCCGACACTCTTCGGGAAAGTAACCGTCAGCTTTCCACCCGGATTATAATCTCCAAACAAGGCATCGGCAACGGCTATGCCTCCCATCGAGCCCGGATACCACGCCTCCAGAATGGCAGGGACAAATTTATCCGCCCAATTTATGGAAAGCGGACGGCCATTGATTAATACCAGCACGACCGGTTTCCCGGTGGCGTATACCGCTTTCAATAAATCAAGCTGGCGTCCCGGCAAGTCAAGACTGCTTCTCGACTTATTCTCACCACAAGTACGTTGTCCGCCTCCAAGCACCACGACAGCTACATCCGCCTGCTTAACATCGGCTACCGCTTTATCTATTTCATCCTTTTCCGTCTCCGTCAACGGATAATCAATTAATTCGGACTCAGGCCAATTGTCATCAACCAATTCACAACCTTTGGCATATAGCACCTCCGCTTTACCTTTCACTTTATCCTTAATCCCCTGCAACACAGTAACCACATCTACAGCCAAAGGACCATAGTGAGTCAAAGCATAACCGCTCTCATCCGCATTAGGACCACATACAGCTATTTTCTTTATTGATGAAATATCTAACGGCAATGTATTCCGTTCATTTTTCAGTAACACCAGCGACTCTTTGGAAGACTGAAGAGCCACTTCCAAGTTCTCCTTCTTCTCCACTTCCTTATCGGCACCTTCCAAGTCTGTTTGATAAGGCTCGTCGAACAACCCTACCAAGAACTTGACACGGAGAATATCCCGCACACGGTCGTTTATCAGTTCTTCACTTAATCCCCCTTCTTCAACAAGTTCGCGCAACGGCAACACATACGAGTCCGGAGAACGGAAGGTGCAACGGACATTCAGTCCGGCTTCCACACTCTGCCTCACAGCCTCCTTCATATCCTTTGCCGTTCCATGCTTGGTATACAGATATTCCACCGCATCACTATCCGAAACGACATATCCCCTGAACCCCCATTCACCGCGTAAACGGGTAGTAAGCCAATAAGAACTGCTTTGAATAGGAAAGCCGTCATAATCATTATAAGAACTCATCACTCCCAACAAACCTGCCTCCTTTATCACTCTCCTAAACGGATAAACATGAACCATCTCCACCTCACGAGGAGACATTTGCGGGTCGACACGCGCCATGCCCTCACGCGCACCTTTATTATTACTATAAGCTATAAAATGTTTACCGGTGGCAGCTACCTGATGATTATATTGCATTCCTTTCACCATCTCAATACCTAATTCGGCTACCAGATAGGGGCTCTCACCATACACCTCCTCATAACGCCCCCAGCGCTGGTCACGCCCCACATCGAGAATAGGAGCATACACATTAGTATAGCCCAACATACGTCCCTCACGTCCGGTTATCCTCCCCACTTTATAAATTAAATCACGGTTCCAAGTATGTCCCAATCCGAGTTGCGTCGGGAAATTCGTAGCACGATAACTCTCTACCCCCCGAATGCCTTCGTTGGTAAAATCGACCGGAATTCCAAGACGGGTATCCTCAACAAAAAACCGCTGTACTTCATTCAATGCCCATGCATGCCGGGAAGCCGGCCACACATTCTCATTATCCGAAGGAGGAAGCCCCCATTGCTGAAAACCATTCAAGTGTTCATCAATGGCTCCTATTCCATCTTTCCACAACATATTCTTCCATTCGGAAGTAGGAAGTGCATCCTTCAGCACCCTTTTATAACCGTAGAGCGTCACCATTTGGCAAGTCTTCTCTTCGATATTCATTTGTCCGAGAAGGTCTTCAATACGGTCTTCAATTTTTGCATTCGGATTTTCATAAACATCCATCACACCATTCTTATTAAAGTCAATCCATCCTTTATGGTACATAGATTTCTTGACAGGCTGATAGACTTTCGGTATTTTAATTGTTGCCTGTGCCGAGAGCATCGCAGAACTTCCCAACAGAGCAAAAGTAAGAAACAGGTTCTTCATCATATTCTGATTATTGGATTTAATTATCACTATTTGTCGGGGTAAAGATAGAGAAAACACCTCAGACAACAGAACAAAATTGTCCATAAGGTTATCCATTTTTGTACAAGAATGCTCACAAACATAGCTTTAAGTCATATTGGCAAAAGATTGATTCACACAGAATATTACTAATAATTGCAAAGGGATGGCATATAATTGAGAAAAAATTATTATGTTTGCAACATCTATCATAGATACCAGTTCGGGCTTGACTGGATTTGACAGCGAGTTGGAGTGGTATGTAAGCATGCAGTGCGTCGGTGATTGGCACTATAATCTCAGTTATCAAAATTTTATCTGGCAACGAAAATTACGCTCTCGCTGCTTAATCGAAGTATAGTAGATTAACTTTATTTCTGCCATAGTGGTAGAAACGAGATGTCACTCAAAAGCTCTTGTTCCGAAGCGTTTGGTAAAGTGGCACAGCAAATTCGGGAATAGTTTGAGACTTTCCTCGCATCTCTCACGAAATTTTAGAGGATAAGGTATAGATTGGTGGCTTCGGTCTTGTCTATACACGAAAATTCAGGCGAAGATAAGCATGTAGAAAGCGTATGGCTTCCTCGTTTGGACGAGGGTTCGACTCCCTCCAGCTCCACAAACTAAGAGTGATTCGTCCTTGGGTTTTCATAATCCAAGGACGAATTCTTTTTTAGAAGAGTAATGTATGTAGCTTACTCATGTTTCTTTTCTGATTTTTGTAGAATACATTTTCTCTCTTTTTCTAAAGATATTCTTGTTTTTCACGTAAAGACACTTGTTTAAAGATGAATGCTATTTTATTGTTTAATGACTAATTCTATTACATAATCTATGTCATCAGGTACTTGAGGCAGTTTTATAAATATGCCGTCTTTCTCCTGTTTGAAAGAAAGTGGAGTTTTGGAAATGAACTGTATTGCTTTCTTTACTTTTGCCTTCAGAGGTATATAAAGTGCATCATCCTGCAAATCTAGTATATGGATGAATAAACGGTCACCTTTGCGAGTTGATACCCCCCATGTATGAGGAACTACATCACCACCACGGGTTCCATAAATCGTTTCTCCATATTGATTCATCCATTTACCCACCTGTTTTAGATGCTCTACAGCTGTAGCTGGTAATTCTCCGTTGGGTTGAGGTCCAATATTCATTAGCAAATTTGCATTTTTTCCAGCTGCCTTAACCAAATAGTGTATCAATTCTTTAGGGGATTTGTAATTTTGGTCTTCAATTCTGTAGCCCCACATTCCGTTCATTGTTTCACAAGTTTCTAAAGGGAGTTCACTTATTCCTTGTCCTGCTGAAAAACCGGCTTTGTTTTCACCGGGCAAATCACGTTCGAACATTTGGAAATCTTCTCCTGCATAAGGAGTTCGGTGATGATTGTTACCTATTAGACAGGATGGTTGCAGTTTATGAATTAATGCGTATTGTTCTTCCAGTTGCCAATTGAAGTTGGTAGGTTGATCCCAAATACCATCAAACCAAATGGCACCGACAGGACCATAGTTAGTCAAAAGTTCGGTCAGCTGTTTATTCATAAACTTGTAGTAACTTGCCCAGTTTCCATGTCCTTTGGGACGTCCTGTTCCATGTCCGGTGTTTCCTTCCGGATAGTCGTCACGAAACCAATCCAAATGCGAATAATAAAAATGGAGTTTGATGCCTTGTTTTTGACATTCTTCTGCCAGTTCTTTTAGTATGTCTCGTTTGAAAGGGGTGGCATCTACGATATTAAAATCGGATTCTTTTGTATCAAACATTGAGAAACTGTCATGGTGTCTACTGGTAATACAGATATATTTGGCTCCGGAGGTTTTGATGGCGGAAACCCATTCGGCAGCATCGAAGCGCGAAGGATAGAATCCGGATGCCAGTTTGGCGTATTCATTACGGTTGATGTTGTGAGTGTTCATATACCATTCTCCTTGGGCGGTCATACTGTAAATGCCCCAATGAAGGAATATACCGAATTTATTATCTTGAAATTCCTGCCGTGCTTTTATATTTTCAGGAGTAGGTGTATAAATTTGATTGGAGGTTTGTGCGAAGGCTGAAGTTCCCGCCATTAATAACAAGGCTGCGCCTAATTTGATTTTTTGTGCTAATTTGTTTCTCATTGTTATTATAAATTTGTTTTGCGAAATATAGTTATACTCTTGGAATATTTAAAGCATTTTTTGAAAAATGTTGCACTGCGAATTGAGTTTTAATGGATTCTAGCTGGGGGTATGTAAAGAGTCTTTTTTGTTTATAAGGTATAAAAAGATGTTTTCTATTGTTTGGAAATTAATCATTCTATACCTTTGTGAAAGTAATATTGAATTTTATATGAGAGTAAAAGAAATTCCTATACTGCTTTTGACCGGTTATCTGGGCAGTGGAAAAACGACATTAGTGAACCATATTCTTTCTAATAAACGTGGTATTAAGTTTGCGGTTATTGTCAATGATATCGGTGAGGTGAATATTGATGCCGACCTCATACAGAAGGGGGGGATTGTAGGAAAGAAAGACGAAAGCTTGGTAGCACTTCAGAACGGTTGTATCTGTTGTACTTTGAAGATGGATTTGGTGGAGCAGATAGATGATATAATGAAGCAGGAGCGTTTTGATTACATTGTGATTGAGGCAAGTGGGGTTTGTGAACCAGCTCCTATCGCACAGACTATTTGTTCTATTTCAAGTATGGGGAATACGTACGGGGGATGTCGTTTGGATTGTATTGTGACTGTGGTAGATGCCTTGCGTCTGCAAAGTGAGTTTTCTTGTGGCAACGATTTGACCTGTAAGGGTATTGACGAAGAGGATATTGAAAATTTGATTATTCAACAGATTGAATTTTGTAATGTTGTATTGTTGAATAAGGCCTCGGAAGTGAAACGTGACGAATTGGAACGTATCAAACAGATTATCCGTACATTGCAACCTGCAGCTGAAATAATAGAATGTGATTATGCTGATGCAGATTTGGATAAGATAATCTATACTGAAGCATTTGACTTTGAACGTACTGCCACTTCTGCCGGTTGGATACGTGGAATAGAGAGTGCCCTTACGGAAGAGCAGAAAAAAGAAGCGGAGGAGCATGCACACCATCATCATCATGAAGGTAGTGAAGTGGATGAATATGGCATCAGTACTTTTGTGTATTATCGTCGTCCGGCTTTTGATATCCATAAATTTGATCGTTTTGTATCCACCCAGTGGAGTCGTAATATTATTCGAGCAAAAGGAGTCTGTTATTTCAGCAATAATCGTGATATGTCTTTTCTTTTTGAACAGGCCGGTGTGCAGAAAAAGTTGAAGGAAGCCGGTTTATGGTATGCTACGGCACCTGAAGAAGAACTGATAGAGGTAATGCGTCAGGAGCCGGGCTTATTGCGGGATTGGGATGATAAATATGGAGATCGTATGCAGAAAATAGTTTTTATCGGGCGACATCTTGATAAAGAAGAGTTGATACGTGAACTTGATGAGTGTCTGGAATAGAATTTCATTTAGATGGAGGTGTGTCGTAATGCACGATGCACCTTCTTTTTTATTCATTACTATACAACT
>ERZ827450.1298-NODE-1298-length-27238-cov-4.007615_pt1 | contig 27238 bp, 25 predicted proteins | sample MGYA00519773_ERZ827450 | MGnify/ENA primary metagenome ERZ827450 (study PRJEB31778, sample SAMEA3449306) | human gut metagenome | biome: human gut; feature: human-associated habitat; material: faeces | place: United Kingdom | collected 2010/2012 ...
ATGTCAATCTTGCCGGAGGAATGAAACTTGGAGAACCGGCAATTGATCTTGGAATCATCTGTGCAGTTGTATCAAGTTATCGCAATCTTCCTGTTCATGAGGGAACATTGATTTTTGGTGAGGTAGGTCTTACTGGAGAAGTTCGTGGTGTCAGTCATGTAGAGCAGAGACTTGCCGAAGCGATTAAGATGGGATTTACCAGATGTATTATGCCAAAAACGAATGCCGAAGTACTTGGAGATAACATTTGTCAGAAGATTCAGGTAATTGGTGTATCTAATGTGAGAGAAGTCATTCAGGTGTTATGATTTTTTGCAATATTTATGAAAAAAGATAGAATCATTGAAAAGGTATTTCGTATATTTTAAGAGTGAGTTAAAAAAATAAAAAGTAATTTCCCGCAAATTGGAAAATATATCTTGTAAAAAGTATTTTTTTAATGTACGAGAATGCTCACGCAAATTAAGATAAAAGTTTTCTATGTAATGCAAAAAAATACAGGGAAGAATTGTAAACGTACGGAGGAACTTTATATTTTTAACTAAAAAGCCTACAATACGATAGGATTTAATCATTGCTTGTATTTTATCAGTATGCTATAATCTCCATATGCATATCTGTTTTAGAAGATGCAGTATAGAAAACGGAGGAATAGAAATGTTTAGTTTTGATTATGTGAAGGATTTTGATCCAGAAGTTGCAAAAGCAATGGAGGACGAGCTTGGAAGACAGAGAAATAATCTGGAGCTGATTGCCTCAGAAAATTTAGTATCCGAAGCAGTAATGGCAGCAATGGGAAGCCACCTTACAAATAAATACGCAGAAGGATATCCAGGAAAACGTTATTATGGTGGATGTCAGTATGTAGACGTTGTAGAGAATCTGGCAATCGAAAGAGCAAAAGAATTATTTGGCTGTGAATATGTTAATATTCAGCCTCATTCCGGCGCACAGGCAAACATGGCAGTATTTTTCGCAGTAATGAATCTGGGAGATACTTACATGGGAATGAACCTTGACCATGGCGGACATTTAACACACGGAAGTCCTGTAAATATGTCTGGTAAGAATTATCACTGCGTACCTTATGGTGTAAATGACGAAGGTGTTATCGACTATGATAAAGTAAGAGAAATCGCTTTAGAATGTCATCCAAAGATGATTATTGCCGGTGCAAGTGCATACGCAAGAAAGATTGACTTCAAGAGAATGCGTGAGATCGCAGATGAAGTTGGAGCAGTATTAATGGTAGATATGGCTCATATCGCAGGTTTAGTAGCTGCAGGTCTTCATGAGAGCCCAATCCCATACGCACACGTTACAACAACAACAACTCATAAGACACTTCGTGGACCAAGAGGTGGTATGATTTTATCAAGCGATGAAGTGAATAAGAAATATAACTTCAACAAAGCAATCTTCCCAGGAATCCAGGGTGGACCATTAATGCACGTAATTGCTGGTAAAGCTGTAGCATTTAAAGAAGCATTAGATCCATCATTTAAAGATTATATGAAACAGGTTGTGAAGAATGCAGATACTCTTGCAAATGCACTGATCGAAGAAGGATTCGATATCGTATCTGGAGGAACAGACAACCACTTAATGTTAGTAGACCTTAAGAAATATGGTCTGACAGGAAAAGAAGCTGAAAAAGTACTTGATTCTGTACATATCACATGTAACAAGAACACAGTACCAAACGATCCAAAATCTCCATTCGTAACATCAGGATTACGTCTTGGAACACCAGCTGTTACAACACGTGGATTGAAAGAAGACGATATGAAAGTGATCGCAAAAGCTATCCGTCTGACATTATTAGATAAGAAGCTTGATGAAGCAAACGAATTAGTATTAGGATTAACAAAAAAATATCCAATCTATGAATAATCCATCATAGTGTTAGATTTGGAGGCAAAAATTAAAATGAGGATTACAAAGAAACAAGGGGGAATCATAGGAGGTGCCATAGCGGTTGTTGTCATAGCAGCCGCTATTGGTGTCCATACCCATTATCAGAATCGTTGGTATCCAGGAAGTACATTTAACAAGGTTGATGTGTCAGGAATGACATATGATGAATCTGTAAAGAAAGTAAAGAAATCGATCGATTCATATCAGTTAAAGATCAAGGGAAGAAATAAAGGGCAGGAAATGATTTCAGGAAAAGAGATTGATCTTGCTTTTACTTCTGAAGAAAAAGTCAAAGAAGCATATGATGCGCAGCACAAGAAAAGTGTATTCTCAGCATTCTTTGGTGGATCAAAGACAAATGTTACAGCAGTAACATTATCAGAGAAGAAATTAAATAAAAAATTAAAACAGTCTGTATTAGTAAAAGGCAATGATTCTTATAAGATTACAAAACCGGTTGATGCAACAATTACATATGATGCTAATAAGAAGTATGGTGTGATTCAGAAAGAAGACAAAGGAAACTATCTCAATCGAAAAGAATTCTATAATGCAACAAAGAGATCTGTAGAATCCTTAAGTAAAACATTGAATTTAACAGATGAGAAAAACAATCCGGATGTCTATGTGAAACCAGGTTTATATCATGATGATGAGCAGTTAAAACAAATGCAGACAACTTATAACGAATACCTTTTTCATTTTATCCAGTGGGATATGGGAAATGGTGTAAAGGAAACATTAGGACCAGATGCATTAAAAGATTGTATCACAGTGAACACAAAGAAACGAACAGTAAAATTAAGCCAGGCAAAAGTTGAAAAATGGCTGGAAAGTTTTTGCTTAAAATATAAGACACAGGGAATTGCCAGAACATTTAAGACACATTCAGGTAAGAAGATCAAAGTCAGTGGTGGAGATTATGGATGGCGTATCGATTATGATAAAGTCATTGCACAGACAATGAAGGCTCTTAAGAAAACACCAGAAGCATCTGCAATCGCAGCATATGAAAAAGATCCTTCTACAAAGAATGAACAGGCATTGCTTACAAGTCTGAAACCAGAATACAGTCATAAAGGATATCGTATGGATTATACGAATAAACAAAATGACTGGGATACACAAAACTACAGTGAAGTTGATTTATCCGCACAGGAAGTGTTCGTTTACAGAAAAGGAAAACTAGTATTTAGTACAACATGTATCACAGGAAAAGCAACACCCGATCGTATCACAAGAACGGGTGTCTATGATATCAAAGAAAAGAAACTGACGAAGACTTTAACAGGTGCAGATTATAGTGTTCCAACAAGATACTGGACACGAATCATGTGGACAGGAACAGGATATCATTATAGTAGCAGAGGAGACTGGGGAAGCTGGTCACCAACTTACTATAAGACAAATGGATCTCACGGATGTGTCAATCTGACATTATCTGATGCAAGATCTGTATATAATCTTACAAAGATCGGAGATCCTGTATTTATTCATTATTAAAAGAAAGAAAAAGAGGTTTCAATCGATGAGAAATCAATATGAAAAACAGGAAAAAGTATTATGGTATGCACAGATCATGATCTTTCTAGGAGTTTTGGCAACCTGGTTTAATCATATGGATATGCATACATTTTATACGATCAATATCATTTTATCAGTGATCTCGATCATTTCTCTGACGCTGGATCACTTTTACTTTAGTGAGAAGATCGGGCAGAAAGTGCATAATTCTTATTCTGTTGCATATGGATTACTAGTAATCTTTACGTTACTACTGGTAATTCAGTATGCGGGGATATTAAAGATCGATCTGATCATGCAAGAAGAGACAAAGATGATCTGGGCATTAACACCAGCATTGAGCCTTCTTTGGAAGACGAAATTCATCGCCTTCCGTGAATGGAATCAGCGTTAGAAGAAAGAGTTTGTTACTGAAGAACAGATTTATAAAAGGCTCTTGGCGTTATGCCGAGGGTCTTTTTAAACATTTCAGAGAAATAACTGCTGCCAGAGAAACCATACATCTTAGCGATATCTGTTATCTTTTTCTCATGTTTGATGATCTCAGACAAGCTCATATGAATACGAAGCTGATTCAGATAATCCACAGGACTTAGATGAACATTTCTTTGAAAGAGTCGGCAGCATTCACTATTGCTTAGATGGCAGTAAGAAGCAATATCAGCGAGTGTATGCTTTTGGTCGATCGTTTTATTGAGATATATCATCACATCTTTCATACGTTCCAAATCTCTGGATTCTTTTAAGGACAGTTCTTTGGAGAGATTCACATTATGAAAGATATAATAAAAGATCTCGTTTACAAAATGGTTGATCTTCAATTCATAACCATCAACAGGACGGTCACAGATATCATTCATTTTGCGGATCATTTCAAGAATATATTTCTGCCAAGGAATTTTGGGTACAAGTGTCTGGTATCCAAAAGAAGGCTGATCGATCAGGGGTCGGATATATTTCTGATACAAAGGATTGTTTTCGGTCTGAAATAAGACGGATGGTGAAACACGATAAATGACAAAGTGGCAGTCATAAGATTGATAAGTACAAGCCGAATAAATCTCATTCATGTTGATAAAAAATCCCTCACCGGAAGATACCAAGAAAGCCTTTTGGCGGATACGAAATTCCATAGTGCCAGAGAGAAGATAGATAAATTCAAAATGACAACTTATACGCGGAAATAAAAATCCACCAGGGATTTGTCGGATTTCAAGAATCTTTCGATCAAAAGAAACACCATTACTAAGTCTGCCGGCAGGATAAGAATGTATGGATGCATCATAAATATCATAAATCATAGAAAAACCTCATAAAATCAAAATTGTTATAATAAATGTCGAAATATGTCATAATCTAGTTTGATTTTACTATGATTGTTATAAAAAAACAAGCACTGACAGGTAATATATACCATATCAGTGCTTACTTTTTATTCAGAATCTAAAGCATCAGACGTATTTTCGCTGTAACATATAAAGCATAATAAGATTGACTATGATTCCTGCAATGCATATGATATAGCATAAAATACGAAGTGGCTGACTTTTTATTTTTTCAAATAATTTTGATAAGATCCATATTTGTGCCATATAGAAAATAAAATAAATACGTGTTCCAGATGCAAGCATCGTAGGAGAGAATAATAATGTAAAACGCGAGATCAGTCCACCAAAGTAAATACTAACGAGACAGAAACTTTGCTCATATTGTTTCACTCCATATTTTGTGTCATCACGGAAGATGTAAAAAATAGAAATCAACATACAGATAAGATAGATTACAGATAATACAAAAAGAATCATCTGCATAAGAATCTGAGAGGATGATTTCATTGTTACTTCTGGAAGCACATAATTTAGATTATGTTTTTTCAAAATGCTAAACCAGCCATAATATGCGGTCAATAATAAGCTGATGACAAAAGGAACTGTGCCGATCAGTTTATATAACAGATTGAAACGCTGATCCGAAATTATGATACATGCAATAAGAAAACCTAACAATAGAAAGATCATATTTGGAATAGAAGTAAAATGTTGAATCGTTGATACAACACAAAGCTGCAATTTCCTGAAAAATGATAATTGTGCATAATCAGGCATCCACTGTGTAATCTCTTTTGCAATTCGATTTTGATTCCCTGGGCAGATCAATACATTAACGATTCCTGCGATCGATAGCAGAAGAGACCAGATGATAACCTTTCGATTTTTGATCAGTCGGCGTCTATAATAAAATAGGTGATCATAAACAAAGAATAACAAAACCGCCAATAAAAACAGACAGGAAATAAGTTCACTGTTTGTGGCATATATCAATAACAACGAATATAAAAGAAATTGTGGAACGTTTAAGTCAGCTTGACTGACAAGTTTCATAAACAAATAAAAAGCAGCAAGTCCAGCTGTAAACGGCCACAAATAGTTTGTCGTTGTTGCGATCCATCCAGCAGAAGCAAGATGGATCAGCGGATAAGAACAAATACAAGTCAGCAAAAATAATTTCTCATCTGTATATATGGATATCATATAAAATACTGCTATAAAACAGATGCAGTCAATGATCTTCCATAAAATAGAAGGCACAACTGCCATAAGATACATTGGAAATTCGAGAATAAAACGCGAACTCCAATTCATCCATCGCCATTTAAGAAGCGATAAAATATCATAATGATAGCTGATCAGTTTTGCCCGAAAATGAATTTCATCTCCGAAAACAGGTTTTATATAAACATGGACGAGTATCATAAAAACAGCGAATAACAAAAAATAAATATAATTTTTTTTAGATTTCATAAAAGTTCTCTCTTTATGTAGTTATTAAGAAAAATCTAATATCCTAAAGATTCTCCTACAAGAATGATTTTAATACGGCCTCTCATTGCAGCACTCTGACGACGTGTTACAACAATCTGGCTGCAGATGCAAGTGTCACCATAGCAGTCACCACAACGACCAGTCATAGAACAAGGAGTTTTAAGTCCAAGACGAAGAGTGTTTGGAGGACTGGCAAAGTTGCGGACTCTCTTTATACCATCTTCTACATCATTGACAACCTTATTCATACCAACGATCATGATCACATTCTTAGGTCCATAAGTTAAACATGCAACACGGTTACCAGTACCATCAATATTGATCAGTTCACCATCAAGCGTGATCGCATTGGAACTCATTAGATAGTAATCAGCTAATACTGCTTTAGAAAAGATCTCACGCTGCTCGTCATAATTTTTTGCAACAGAACGGTCAATGATTTCATAGTTACCATTCTTCACTGCATCCATTAAACCGATTTCAGAAATACTCATGGAACCACCCCAAGTAACAGAAGAACCTTCTTCTATGTAACTTAAAGCTTTCGCAAGTGCATCTTCCTTTGTCTCGCAGAAGACACCCTCCATATTTCTCTTTTCCAGACCTTTGATAATCGTCTGTGCACGAAGTTTTGTTGCTTCATTTAAAAACATTTATATCATCCTTTCCATATAAAGTTAAAATGGGACCTATCCTTTAAAATCCCATAAATCAAAATTCATTATATCATGTTTCAAAACAATATGATATAATATTATGTAAAACTTTTAGAAAGAGGTATTTTTTTGAAAGCACTATTTATCACAGAAAAACCAAGTGTCGCCAGAGAATTTGCAGCGGCACTTAACATAAATGCAAAAAACAGAGACGGATATATGGAAGGAGACAAGGCAGTTATCACATGGTGTGTCGGACACTTAGTCACCATGTCCTACCCAGACCAGTACGATCCTGCGTTAAAGAAATGGGACTTAGAAACCATTCCATTTATTCCAGAGACATTCAAATACGAAACCATCCCAGGAGTCCAGAAACAATTTGATATCGTATCATCTCTCCTAAACCGAGAAGATATCGATACGATCTACGTCTGCACCGACTCGGGACGAGAAGGAGAATACATTTACCGCCTAGTAGACCAGCAGGCAAATGTCAGCAAAGACAAGAAGAAAAAACGTGTCTGGATCGACTCCCAGACAAAAGAAGAAGTCATCCGAGGGGTAAAAGAAGCGAAAGACTTAAGCGAATACGATAATCTTGCTGCAGCCGCATATCTAAGAGCCAAAGAAGACTATTTAATGGGAATCAACTTCTCAAGAGTTCTGACACTCAAATACGGTTGGACCCTTGGAAACTATTTAAATCAAAAACGAAGCTTAGTCGTAGCCGTCGGGCGAGTGATGACCTGCGTTCTCGGAATGATCGTAAAGAGAGAACGAGAGATCCGAACCTTTGTGCCAACCCCATTTTACAGAATCTTAGGACACTTTGACTGTCAGGGATTTCAGGTAGAAGCGGAATGGAAAGCGGTCAAAGGATCAAAATACTTTGAATCTAACAAGTTATATAAAGACAATGGATTCCTGGATAAGAAAGATGCACAGGAATTTATCAAATGTTTAGAAGATGGCAGCAACAATGAGACAATCGTTGTATCATCCTCCAAACGACAGGAAAAGAAGAATCCACCATTATTATATAATCTGGCAGAATTACAGAATGAATGTTCCAAACGATTCAAGCTAAGCCCGGATGAGACATTAAAAGTCGTACAGGATTTATACGAGAAGAAACTGGTTACATACCCAAGAACGGATGCCAGAGTCTTATCCAGTGCGGTGGCTAAGGAGATTTACAAAAACGTCAGCGGACTAAACAACTATGCCCCATTATCAGGTTTTGCAAATGAGATCATGCAAGGCAAGAAATACCAAGGAATCATCAAGACAAAATATGTCGATGATAAAAAAATCACTGACCATTATGCCATTATTCCAACTGGACAGGCGGTAAACAGTTTATCAAGAATTTCAGAGATGGGACAGAAAGTCTACGATGTGATCGCCAGAAGATTCCTAAGCATCTTTATGCCGCCAGCAGTATATTTGAAGATTAAATTAGAGACACAAACCAAAGGCGAAGCATTCTTTGCAAATTTTAAGATGTTAAAAGATCCAGGATACTTAAAAGTCACTGGAATGGGCGGCCAGAAAAAAGAAGTTGCATTAACAGAAGAACAGATCAATGCAATCTCATCGTTAAAGAAAGGTATGAAACTACCAGTCAAAGAATACAAGATCAAAGATGGAACAACATCCGCACCAAAACGATACAACTCAGGTTCTTTGATCCTTGCCATGGAAAATGCAGGACAGCTCATTGAAGATGAAGATTTAAGAGAACAGATCAAAGGAAGCGGGATCGGAACGAGTGCGACAAGAGCAGAGATCGTAAAGAAATTAGTGTCCAATAAATACATTGCATTAAATAAAAAGACACAGATCGTAACACCGACTTTAACCGGAGAGATGATCGTCAATGTTGTCAGTGCATCCATTGGATCACTCCTAAACCCAACGTTAACCGCAAGCTGGGAAAAAGGATTAACTTATGTGGCAGAAGGAAGTGTCACAGAAGAAGAGTATATGCAGAAGTTAGACAAGTTTGTCACCCAGAAGACAAATATCGTCAAGCAAAATAACTTTCAGTATCAGCTCAGACAATCCTTTGATCAGATCGCACCATATTATCAAAAGAAAAAATAAAAGAAGAAAAATAAAACAACATTCATAAAAACACCTTCTATCACATATATTTGGATTATACCAAAATGGGGAGGTGTTTTTAAATTTATGAAAGAGGAAGAAATCTTAGGAATCCTTCCATTACATATCAGAACCATCATAAAGCAGGCAGACATCAACTGGGACGACCTTCAGGAAATCCGCCTGCGCATTCAAAAGCCAGTCATTTTAAAATACAGATCAAAAGCCTGTTATCTATCTGAACAGGGAAAGATCACAACAAGAAAAGAACAATTACATATCGTAACCTCACAAGAGATCAGACAAGCCATGGAATATATCAGCAGCTATTCGATGTATGCCTATATCGAACAGCTAAAACAAGGCTTTTTAACAATAAGAGGCGGACACCGCGTTGGAATCTGTGGAACGGTTGTAATGGATCATGACAAAGTCAAAACGATCCGTCATATTTCCGGTTTAAATATCCGAATTGCACATGAAGTGAAAGGATGTGCAGACACCTTATATTCGCTATGCACCAGAATGGGAAAACTCATTCCAACCCTGATCATTTCACCACCTGGCTGTGGAAAAACAACATTACTCCGGGATATGATAAGAAAAATCTCCGATGAAGGACAGACCGTCGGCGTTGTCGATGAGCGAAGCGAGATCGGAGCATGTTATCAAGGTGTTGCCCAAAATGATCTCGGTATCCAGACCGATATTATGGATGCATGTGAAAAAGGACAGGGCATGAATATGCTGATCCGATCCATGGCCCCCGATGTGATCGCTGTGGACGAGATCGGAAGCAAAGAAGATGTCGAAGCGTTATTTTTCTGTGCCTACCGCGGATGCAGCATTTTAGCAACCGCTCATGGAAAGAATAAGGAATCCTTATCTAAGAATCCCTATATGCGAGAGATCATCAACAAAAAAATGTTCCAACGCTACGTGATCTTAGAACAGCGAGACCAACCAGGATATATCACAAAGATCATGGATGAAAACGGGGTGGTACTAAATTGATCAAAGTATTAGGATCACTGATCGTCATTTTCGCAGGGATCGGATTTGGATTTCACAAAGCCGCAAAAGAACAAAGACGTTTGGAACAAGGAATTGCGATCAAACGAATGTTATACCTTCTGCAAGGAGAGATCCGCTATGGATTTACCCCGCTTCCAGAAGCGGTATTAAAAATATCAACAAAAACAGAAAAAGAATACCAGCCATTCCTAAAAAACGTGGCAAAACAGTTAGAGACACATAGCGAAGAATCCTTTGCCAAAGTATGGCAGCAGGCAGCTGAAAAGAAATTAAAACAGGTGATCTACGAACCGAAGTTTTATGAAATCTTAAAAAATATGGGAGAAACGATCGGATACCTGGATCAGCAGATGCAGGAAAAAACAATCCTGTTAACGATCGAACAGCTCGATGACCAGATTTTTCTGATGAAAGATCAAGTAGTAAAAAACTGTAAAATGTATCGAAGTCTTGGAATATCACTAAGTGTCTTGATCGTGATCATTTTATTATAAAATACATCGCGATCATTTTATGACAAGGAGGGAGTTATGAGTGTCAATATCATTTTTCGCATCGCAGCCGTCGGAATTCTTGTAACGATCCTTGTGCAGGTGTTAAAACATTCCGGAAGAGACGAACAGGCTTTTTTGATCACACTTGCAGGACTGATCCTTGTTCTTGGCTGGGTGATCCCATATATCTATGATCTGTTTGAAAGCGTCCAGACACTTTTTACGATATCCTAGAGATTGGAGGCGGATACTAAGATGATAAAAGTTGCAGTCTTTGGGATCGTTGCAAGTCTGATTGCCATGAAGATCAAAACCATCCGTCCAGAGATTGCCATCTTGATCGCAGTGATCTCAAGCATTCTTCTGGCAATGTATGGATTAAAACAAATGGAAGAGATTTTAGCAGTTTTTGAGACGATCCGATCCTATTCCAAAATCCCAAAAAGTTATTTCCAGATTCTTTTAAAACTGATCGGTATCTCCTTCATCTGCGAGTTTGCATCCAACATATGCAAAGACGCAGGACAGGCATCGATTGCAAAACAGATCGAGTTTGCAGGGAAACTAGCAATCCTGATCGTTGGACTTCCAGTCTTTGAATCACTGCTAGAAACAATTCAGAAATTATTAGGAAATGGCACATGAGACAAAGAATGTTTCTATTAATTCTGCTATTCGTACTGATCCTTACAAAAACAAATGATATTTCCGCCAAAGAAACAAAACTCAATGAAGACATGTTTACCAATGTGGAAAACACCTTAAAAGAGAAAGAAATCGATGTATCTTATACACAATTAGTAAAACAGCTGATCCACGGAAATGTAAAAGGTGTTCTGCATACGATCAAAGCCAAAATGAAAGAGGTCTTTTTAAACCGTATGTTGATCCAAAAAGACCTGATCAGAGAAATCCTTCTGATCGCATTTACCGCAGCCATCTTTAAAAATCTGTCCGATTCCTTTTTTCAGCAAAGCACAGCCAATAGTGCATTTTATATTACTTATGTGATCCTATGCGGTGTCATGGTACATTCCTTTTTTTATTTAAACAAAACAGTGACGCAGCTCGTTACCTTAATGGCAGATTATATGAAAGGAATGATCATGGCATATTCACTGGCTGTTGTCTCAACTTCCGGGATCACGACATCAACGACAGTTTATGAATTTTATCTTCTGCTGATCTATGCAATGACAACCCTTACAAATGTTGTATTACTTCCGATGATCAAGATCTTATTTGTCCTAAAGATCATCAACCATATATCAAAAGAAGAACATTTCTCAAGACTGTGCAAAACACTCGAAGGTGTGATCAAGTTTCTACTCAAAGGATTCTTAAGCGTACTGTTAGGAGTCCAGCTGATCCAGTCGATGATCCTGCCAGCCGTTGATTCCATGAAAAATACAGTTCTCCAAAAAGGAATGAGTGCCATTCCAGGAATCGGAAGTGGTTTAAATTCAGCCATGACCATGGTCATCGGTTCGGCAGTTGTGATCAAAAATAGCATCGGAGCCGTTGGAATCCTTGTACTGATCGTGATCATCGTCCCACCAGTTATAGAGATCACAGCAGTTGTTCTTACCTATTTGCTGGCAGGGATCATGATCCAGCCCATATCCGACAAAAGGATCACCGGAGCGATGGATGCAGTCATTCAAAGCGGAAAATTAATGCTTTCGATGATCTTTACGATGGCACTGTTATTTATCCTATCCGTGGCATTGATTGCATTCTCAACCAACGTCAATTATTATGCGGGGTAAGGATTATGGATTATCTGAAAATGATCATATTTTTTCTGATCTTAACAACACTGATCGATCAGCTCTGCGACAAAAGCATCTACCGGCCATACGTTCGGTTAATGACAGGATTTATGCTCATCTCCCTGATGATGCAGCCAGTTTCCTATTATTTATCCAACGAAGATATCGTAACACAGGCAATCTCCACCGCAGTCAAAGGAGAAAATACCCCTGCATTTTTAGATGGTGCAAAAGAAGAAAAACAAAATCAGATCAAAGAACAGATCACAACGTTATTTTCACGGTACGATCTCAAAGTATTAGACGTTGACTCAAAGGTAAATGAAAAAGGAACCATCGAGAAGATCGACATCAAAACAGACAAGCTTCGTCATACAAAGAAACTAAAAACCGCAATTTCAAACTTCTATAATATGAAGGAATCTAATATAAATATAAGTGAGTAGAAGAAATATGATAGAGAGGGAAAAACTACAACATCTGATCGAAAATATCGGCATTCCAAAACTTTGCCTGATCTTACTTCTTGGCATCAGTCTGATCATCGTAAGCATCCCATCCGGGAAGACAAAGAAGAACACACAAAGCACTGAAACCACAGCAAAAGAAGACTCTACCGATCTCTATGTGAAAAAACAGGAGAGGCGATTGGTCAATGCATTAAAACATGTAGAAGGAGTCGGAAAAGTAAAAGTGATGATCACCGTTAATTCATCCAAAGAAGCCGTCGTAAATAAAGACAGTCCCTATGAACAAAGTAGCAGTGAAAAAGAAAAAACAGTCAAAGAGGATGAACAGACCGTCTTAGTCGAAGAAGACGGAAAGAAAGTTCCATACGTGATCAAAGAAGTAGAACCAGTCGTCGAAGGAGTGGTCGTCGTCGCCCAGGGCGGTGGGAATGATATTATAAAGAATCAGATCGTTGAAGCAGTTTCTGTGTTATTTCATATTTCATCTTATAAAGTGAAAGTCTTAAAAATGGAGGATTCCTAACAATGAAAAAAGTATTTCAGAAAAATCAGATGATCATCATGACCTTAGCGGTTGTGATCGCTGTGGCAGGGTATGTAAATTATAGTCAGAAATACGATTCGGATGGGGCGAAGAATAGTAAGACGAAGACAGTTTCAAAGAACGTGGCAAAAGAGAGTGCGGCAGCAGTGACCGATGACGTTACCGATGTTGGGGAAGCGGTGCTTACAAATGCACAGGTTAGTAATTATGTGGCAAAGGCGAAACTTGAGAGGGAGCAGACACATAGTAAGGCGAAGGATACATTGGAAGAGATTATTAAGGATCAGACAGTGAAGGATAGTGTGAAACAGGATGCGGTGGATAAGCTGGCAATGCTGTCAGAGCAGATGGAGATGGAAACTGCAGCAGAGAATCTACTGGGGGCTAAGGGATTTTTGAATAGTATTGTTACGATTACGAATGGGAAGGTGGATGTGTTGGTGAATAAGAAGGATCTGTCGAAGGTTGAGAGGAGTCAGATAGAGGATATTGTTGTTAGGAAAGTGGGGTGCCAGTTAGGGGATGTGGTGATTAGTTCGATTAAGACGGAGGAGTAGAAGTGTATATGGAATAGAGGGTTTGGGTTCTCTCTGGATGATGTTCTTGGGTAATTTTGGAATATTGTTCAGAGAGAATTTTATGTTTATATATGGATTTGTATATTAGGGTTGCATATTTGATTGATTGGATTCATAATAGGAAGTGTTAAGAAACATGGGGAAATGAAGTTTTTGATATTTTACCAAGTGATTTTTTGAAAAAGTAGTAAAAACGGCTAGAATACGTTGTTTTTCAAGAAAGGTTAAAATTAGTAAGGGGGTTGGTAAAAATATTGAAAAAGCTTATAAAATCGTTCTTTTTTGTAAAAAATCTATTTAAAAATAACGATTTTTCGTTGGGTTAAACAATAACATGAGATGTTTTGAAATCTCGGAGCTTGTTGAATAATTTCATCCTCTGTCTTGTTAAACAATAACATGAGATGTTTTGAAATGTCATTCCTCTTTTTACATCTTCGGCTAAACGAAGTTAAACAATAACATGAGATGTTTTGAAATGACACATGGAGAGCATTTTTCTGACCTTCTGGACGAGTTAAACAATAACATGAGATGTTTTGAAATCAGACAAAAAATTGAACAGAAAAGGAAAAACTGGAGTTAAACAATAACATGAGATGTTTTGAAATTGACTAACCTTCTTAATTTTATTCTATTGTTCTTCCTGTTAAACAATAACATGAGATGTTTTGAAATAAAATATAGACATTTTAAATTATTGCAGTATCCAGTTAAACAATAACATGAGATGTTTTGAAATTGTTAAGAAGCAGGCAGGAGGAAGTTGATGGCAGAAGGTTAAACAATAACATGAGATGTTTTGAAATCCACAACGAGGGACTGCTGACTGTAGCGGTTTGGTAGTTAAACAATAACATGAGATGTTTTGAAATAGGGGAAATGAAACAATGGGTTTTAGGTGAGATTGCGTTAAACAATAACATGAGATGTTTTGAAATCCAATAAAGATCACTCTTTTTGATGAATCCATTGTGTTAAACAATAACATGAGATGTTTTGAAATATTTGTAACTGTTATACCAAACGAATTTTTACCACAGTTAAACAATAACATGAGATGTTTTGAAATGGAAGATAAGACACGCAGCAACATCAAGATCCCAGTTAAACAATAACATGAGATGTTTTGAAATCTTGTGGCATTGCCTAAAAAGAAAGCTCTAACATTAGTTAAACAATAACATGAGATGTTTTGAAATAACGGAAGTGCTGACACGTATCCACCGTTTGGTGCCGTTAAACAATAACATGAGATGTTTTGAAATTCTACAAACTTTGGAATAATGGTAGCTGTCAGAGGTGTTAAACAATAACATGAGATGTTTTGAAATTAATCAAAATCGTATCTAGTATCTGTCTCTTTGCGTTAAACAATAACATGAGATGTTTTGAAATAAATTTGCAAGCAATCCATCAGAAGGTAATAATGCGTTAAACAATAACATGAGATGTTTTGAAATCAGAAAAAGCTCTCTGTCATGATCGTTGTTGCCTGTTAAACAATAACATGAGATGTTTTGAAATATGTTAACGAAGAATGGCTCCGATCTGGTAAAGGTGTTAAACAATAACATGAGATGTTTTGAAATGAGTGCAACATCTTCTCCTGCGTTTCAAGCAATGGAGTTAAACAATAACATGAGATGTTTTGAAATAGCTCACAACAGTATGTGGTTTAACTTCACTCCAATGTTAAACAATAACATGAGATGTTTTGAAATACGGACAGCAGTATGTTGCGGATTATGTGGATTTGGGTTAAACAATAACATGAGATGTTTTGAAATATAGCATCGCTGACAGCTTCAAGCTCTCCAGCTGTGTTAAACAATAACATGAGATGTTTTGAAATATTGGCAATGAAAATTGATCTCAGTAATGTATTTGTTAAACAATAACATGAGATGTTTTGAAATGGAAACATCCAGATAAAGCTCTTGAAATCTGGTACGTTAAACAATAACATGAGATGTTTTGAAATCATTCAAATGTATACCCACACAACTTGCAACATCCGTTAAACAATAACATGAGATGTTTTGAAATCTATTTAATTCAATAGCCCTTTCAGCTCCATTTAAAGTTAAACAATAACATGAGATGTTTTGAAATTTTGCAGTAGCTAAAACAGGTGCCACAGGTGCAACAGTTAAACAATAACATGAGATGTTTTGAAATTTTACTTACCATCATGCAATGCATGACAGTCACATGTTAAACAATAACATAAGATGTCTAAATAACATTTAACGAAGGTATAAAATAGTCGGTGCTACATACTTATTTTTATCTAAAAAAGAATATTAATCATTATAAAAGAAAAGGTAATTATTAAAAGCTATTTGACAAATAAGAAAAGAAAGAGTATTATTATGTATAAACAATAACATAAATGTATTGAAATTTATACAAGAAAAGGTAATATTTCTTATCTTAAACCGTAACATGTAATGTATCACAACGAATCAACCAAAGAAAACAGTGAATGGAGGGATGCTGATGCTGGTATTTGAATACCAATGCAAGCTCAAATTTCTAAAAAGCATAAATCATAAAACAATAGCAGAAAAAATAAATTACTTTTTAGACAGTGTACTTGCAAAAGATCAAGAATTTTTACAATATCATGAAAATAAAGGTTATAAATACTATGTAACAGATGCACCATGGCCAATTGAAAAAGATGGTATTTATAAAGAAGGTAAGGTTTATACTCTAAGAATCAGAACCGTAAAACAAGAATTAGCAGAATTTTTCTCTGAGAAATTATATGCTCATACATCAAAAGAACTTCTAGGAATTGGTGGAAAGTTAAGAATTATTCCTAAAAAGCATATTGAAGAACTTTATTCTATTACACCAATTGTAGTTAAGACGGATGAGGGGTATTGGAGAGGAAACATGACAGTTCCTGAATTTGAAAAAATAATTAAGATTAATCTAATTAAAAAATATAAACAATTTACGGGACAAAATATTAGTGAGGATATTTTGTTGTATGATGTAATGAAATTTAATAATAGAGTGCCGATTAAAGTTTCATATAAAAATATCAATTTGTTAGGGGACAAATTGAGCTTTAGAATATCAAATGAACAATTGTCACAAGAATTGGCTTATTTTGCATTGGGAGTAGGTTTGGGATGTAATAACGCAAGGGGACTCGGATTTGTGAATTACAAATATTTATAGGGAAGGAGGGAAGATTCTTTATGTTACAAGAAGCAATGGAAGTATTCCAGATTATGTTACAAGAAAAAGGAGAGCGCATTATAACAGATGCTTATATTCCTAAAGACGGAACCTATCGGTTAATTGTAATGAAAGATGATGGTTGGGTAATAAAAGATCCTGTAGATATCATTTTTAACAAAAAAACAAATACTGTAGATATAAGCAATGATATGGATTATTTGTTGATTCAAGAATTAGATTATAAAAGTAAACTACTCGAAATGAATAAACCAATAGATCCTAAAAAAGTAATTCATTCAAACAACTATCTATCGTTGGCAGTCAAGAAAGAAAGTGTCACATCAGGAAAATTATCAGAAGAAATTATTCAACAATATTATGAAATTTTAAGAAACCCAAACAAAAAATATGAAAAAAAACCACAAGCAAGAGCATTATATCATGTTGCAGAAGAAAGGCTGGGGCAGCCTGACATTAAAGTAATAGATAAAATAGAGAAGTTCATATTAGCCAATAAAGAAGATATTTGGAAAGGTATAAATCTTGAGAAAAAGAATTATGTAAAATTATTTTTTGTGTATCAAGAAGAGGAGAAAACAAAAGAAATTTATAAAATTGAAAGTGAAAGATATTTAATTCCTAATATTTACAATAATAATAATTTTAATATGGAGTTTGAAAAAGGAATTGTTGGTTTGCCAAATGATAATATGGGAATGAACAGTAAAAAGCCATATTTAGAAAATAAGACAAGAAAAGTGAAAGTTCCATATTTGTTAGACCAAGAAAGTGCATTATTGCAATCAAAGTTTTTTGATTATCTTTTTGGACAAGTATCAAAAAAACGATTTCACATTTATGTGGATAATATAGATAAAAAAATTTGCTCGTATACAAATAAAGATAAGCCAGAAGATATAGTGAGTGGATATTATTTAAGATGTAGAATGGGGAAAGCTGGTGCTGAGATTTGTGAAGCGGATGTGATTATTCATTATAAAACAAAGTTGGAACCGGGACTTGTTTTAAAAAACTATATTGAGATCCCTGAGGAAAGAATAGAAAAATCTAAGATTCACTATGATGAAGCGATAGAAGACCAATGGGTAATTATGGATTTGATCAATGGCATATTTTTTGAAGGGAAATTAAAGAATAATTTCTTTACAGATGCAAAAGATATGAACATTTATGATGATTGTTTAAAGCAATCTATTTTAAAAAGTAGAAATATTTTAGCAAATTGGTTTTGGCGTGGAGAACAAAATCAATTGGTAAAAATATTGGATAATGTATCGTTAGCTTTAATTAAAAATTCAATCTTAAATGATGAAACATTTGATGCACAAAGAAAATTTAATTTAAGATGGTCACTTTTGGAGTATTTAGATGATCAGGAGGTAGGAGTTCATATGAGTGAGATTAGAAATCAACTGAGAGAACATATTAATGTAGCAAAAGATGTGGAATGGGATTTTATATCAGATGAGGAATATTCGTATGCTGTAGGACAGGCAGTTTCTTATTTGTTGCATTTAAGTAAAGCAAATAATAAAACAGAGTCTTATGTAAATCCATTTTTTAATGCAAAGAATTCAAAAGTTATAAAACAACGATTACTGCGGATGTATAAGAAATATAACTATCAAATTATTCACATTAATGGAGGCAGAAATGCACAACTTTTATCTCATGTAATGGAGTATGAACCAAAAGAAATAAAACATGAATTGATCATGGCAGGTTTTACAGCACCATCATTAATGTATGAAAAGAAAACGGACGATGAGGATAACGAATAGGAGGAATGAACAATGGATAAAAGAGTTTATGGTGTATTAGGAATTTCAGCAATTATGGCAAACTGGAATGCAGATTTTTCAGGATATCCAAAAACAATTACTAGTGGAGAAATATTTGGAAGTGATAAAGCTTTAAAATACCCAATGAAAAAAATGTGGGATGATCAGGGAGATAAGGTATTATACATTAAGTCCTTACGTTTTGAAAAAGGTAAAAAAGGTGCCACTTCATTAATTCCAAGAAGTTTAAAAGAAAGATATGAACAGTTATTTCAGGTAGAAGATTTAAAAAAGAATACGGATGTCAAAGAAGTTTTGGAAAATTTATTTCAAGCTGTTGATGTTAAGAATTTTGGAGCAACTTTTGCAGAAGCATCTGTTAATATATCGATTACAGGAGCAGTACAGTTTGGACAGGGATTTAATAAATACGAAGAATGTGAACCACAGGAACAGCCAATTCTTTCTCCTTTCAGAGATGCAACTAAAGCAACTGAAGAAAAAGGAGAGGCAAAAAATTCTACATTAGGAACAAAGATTGTAACTGATGAAGCGCATTATTTCTACCCATTTGTAATAAATCCGGCTGCATATAGAGAATATATGGAACTTGGAGTTACTGAAGGTTATACAGAGGATGATTATAATAAATTTAAAGAAACAGCCTTAGTTTCTGCCACTTCTTATTCAACGAACGCAAAAGAAGGATGTGAAAATGAGTTTGCAATGTTTGTTGAAACAGAACCTCATTTATATTTACCAAATTTAACACAGTATATAACTTTTGAAAAAGGTGAAAACAAGAATACGATTCATATCTCTGCAGGAGAAGTATTAGCAACATTAAAAGAGCAGATTAAGTCAATTGAAATCTACTATAATCCAAGTACAACAGAAATTGCAGATGATTTAGAAGGAGCAAAATATTATCATATTGTTACACGAAAAGAGGTGTAATATATGAAAGCACTAAAATTTATCCTTTCGGGGAAAACAGCATTTTTTAAGGTACCGATGGTAAATTCAGTTTGCTATTTTACTTATGGAAATATTCATAAGCCAGCATTACTTGGAATGTTTGGAGCAATTTTAGGATATAAAGGATATGGTTATGAAATAACAGACTTTCCAGAATATTATGAGAAGCTAAAAGATGTAAAAATTTCAATTGTCCCAAATTCTGAGAATGGATATTTTAATAAGAAATTTCAACAATTTAATAATTCTGTAGGTTATGCATCTCAGGAACAAGGTGGAAATTTGATTGTAAAAGAACAATGGCTTGAAGGCCCATCTTGGACGATTTATATTATGTTGAATAATGATGAAAGTCAGAAATTAGCGAACATGATCATTCACAGCCAGTGTGTATATATTCCGTATTTAGGGAAAAATGATCATTCGGCAACAATAGAAAAAGCCGAATATGTGGAAGTTAAAAATGTTGATGCTGAGAATCTTACGATTCAGAGTTTAAGTCTTAGTGAAGCATTAGATTTTGATCAAGATGAAATGGATTTTAAATATGAGGAATATTTACCATTAACATTGAATTTAGAAACAAATCATCATGAATTAAAGAAGTTTATATTAACGAATGCACCAGTTGAGGAGGCTTTTACAGAAATTTATGAAGATGGAGAAAAACATATTACCTTTTATTGAGTTAGAAGATATTGCTTCGTTAGACTATCCTGTTTATGCACATATGAAAGAAAAAGATTGTATTACGATTTATGAGACTTTAGAAGAACATACGAATCGTTGCAAATATTATTTTGAAAGAATATTTTATCAAAAGGAACTTGATTGTGTGGTACGAAGATTTAGTGAAGCATTGGAGTTTAAAAACAAAAAAGCTGTTTATCGGTGGATGATTAAGTTGTTATGGCAGATGATCATATTTCATGATATTGGAAAATGTAACCCGAATTTTCAACGAAAAAAGATGAAAAATAATGATGATTCTATACCAGAAAGTTTGAAAGGACTTTCTGGTACAGAACATTCTTTTTTATCTTCTATTCTATATCTGGATTACTTTTTTGATTAATTAGAAAAAGAAGAAGCATTTAATAAAAAAGAGAAGAAGAAAATGATGGTCATAATCTGGGAACATGCTTATATTATATCTAGGCATCATAGCGATTTAGAATCACTTAACAGTTATGCAGAGTGTACGGATAGTCCAGAAAAAAGAGAATTGATTCATTTTTTGTCTGATCAGAATAAATTCCCGAAGATACAAAAGCAGAATGAAAAGAATATTTTCAATGTTTTTAAGAAACACTATAGTGCAAAGAAGAACTTTGAAAAAGAAGAGAACATACAAAAATATTTTTATTACAGACTTGTATATTCATTACTTGTAGCAAGTGATTATCATGCGACAACAGAATTTATGCAAGATATGAAAAAAGATGATTTGGCAGATGGATTATCAATTGCAGAATATGAAGAATCATATAAGAATTCAGATATTTCAAAGAGTATTCGCAACTATGAGCATACAAAATATTTAGAGAAGGACAAACATCTTGAATCTATTACAGATATGAATGAACTTCGAAGTGAATTATTTCTTGATGCAGAAAAAGAATTAAATAAACATTTAGATAATGAGCTGTTTTTCTTAGAAGCTCCAACAGGAAGTGGAAAAAGTAATACAGCATTACAATTGAGTTTTCATTTAATGGGTGAACATGGAAAGAAGTTATTTTATATTTACCCATTTAATACGCTTGTTGAACAAAATATGAAAACATTGAGTGAGCTTTTCAAAGATAAGAAATTACAGGATCAAATTGTTGTAGTAAACTCATTGACACCGATTACAGTAAAAGAAAATATTAAAAATGAAGATTCTACGAATTATTATCAAGAAGCGTTATTGGATCGACAATTTTTGAATTACCCAATGATTTTATCAACGCATGTGAGTTTTTTTAATGTTTTATTTGGATCAAAAAAAGAAGATATTTTTGGATTTTATCAGCTAACAGATTCTGTAATTGTTCTGGATGAAATTCAGAGTTATCGTAATTATATTTGGACAGAGATTATTACAATGTTAAAATATTGTGCTTCGTTAATGGGTATGAAAATTATCATTATGTCAGCAACATTGCCTAATTTAGAAGTGTTAACAGACGAGAAAAATCAAGTAGTTCATTTAATGCAAAATCGAAATTTATATTTTGAACATCCGATTTTTAAGAACCGAGTCAAGATATCTTATGAGTTATTAGAAGATGATAAAATAACATATGAGAAATTGTTACAACACATTATTGAGAATAAGGAAAAACAACAAAAAATATTGGTTGAATTTATCAAAAAAGATTCAGCTTATACTTTTTATCAAATGCTGATAGAATCAAAAGAAATAGAATGTGATGTAAAATGTATTACAGGAGATGATTCTATTTATGAACGTGAAAAAATATTAAATCCAATAAAAAATGGAGAAATGAAAGACCTGATTTTAGTGGCAACGCAGGTAATAGAAGCAGGTGTTGATATTGATATGGATGTTGGTTATAAAAATATTTCCTTACTTGATAGTGAAGAACAGTTTTTAGGTCGTATTAATCGTTCATGTAAAAGAAAAGGAATGGCGTATTTTTTCTATATAGATTCATGGGAAAAAATTTATCAAAAGGATTTTCGTAAAAATCGTGAATTTACATTATGTGAAAGAAATATGCAGCAAATCTTGGAGAATAAACATTTTTATGATTATTATAATCAGGTTTTTAAACTACTCCGTAAAAACTTAAACGAAAATACTGATGGAAAAGGAATAGAAGATTTTTGGAATAATATTAATAAGTTAAACTTTTCTGAAATTGCGAAAAGAATGCAATTGATAGATGATAATAGTTGGAGCATGGATATTGTTTTGTGTCGTAGACTTGAATTAGAAGATGGAACTGTTTTAGATGGCGAAGAAGTTTGGAATGAATACAAAAATATATTGGAAGATTCAGATATGGAATATGCAAAAAAGCAGATAAAACTTTCGGTTGCTCGAAGCAATCTTAAATATTTTACATATAGAATCAAAAAAAATTCAGATTTAATATATAATGATATTTTAGGAGAACTTCGATGTATCTATGATGGAGAACAATATTTTGAAAACGGAAAGTTAAACAAAAAGTTGTTGGAACAATCAGGAGGATTATTTATTGATATTTAAAAGTACAAAATTTTACCAAGTGATTTCCAGAAAAAGTGTTAGAAATGGCTGAAATATGTACCTTTTTAGAAAAACAGTAAATTGAGGGGGCACTTGGAAAAAATAATGGAAAGGTACATAAAATCGTTGTTTTTTTAAAAAGACCATTAAAAAATGACGTAAAATCGTTGGTTAAACAATAACATGAGATGTTTTGAAATTACTGCATTGCTGCTCTTGGAAGTTCTTCTTCATTGTTAAACAATAACATGAGATGTTTTGAAATGGATTCAGGGCATGGCTTAAAATTTATGACGATGAGTTAAACAATAACATGAGATGTTTTGAAATAGAATAAAGCAACATTAGTAGCATTGGCTTCTTCCGTTAAACAATAACATGAGATGTTTTGAAATAGTGCAAAATATTGTTCTGAAGAATGTAGAAATGCAGTTAAACAATAACATGAGATGTTTTGAAATACAATTGCTCCAACAACTACCAGCAGCCACATACGTTAAACAATAACATGAGATGTTTTGAAATAAGTCCCAGAGATGAATCCCTGAGACTCCTAATCTTGTTAAACAATAACATAAATTTATAAGCACATTTGATTAATTTCTAATTTTAAGGAGGAGTCTATGAGAGTTAATGGAACATTAATCAATTATTATTTCCATTGTAAAAGACAGTGTTATTTACATGGAAATAGGTTGAATCTTGAAGATAATAGTGAAATCGTACAAATTGGAAAGGCAATTCATGAAGAACGATTACAAAGTTCGAACAGTGAAATAGCAATTGAAAATATTAAATTAGATAAATTAACAAAAGAGTATTTAACAGAGGTAAAAAAATCAGATGCTGATGTAGAAGCAGCAAAATGGCAATTATTATATTACCTAAGTGTTTTAAAAAATAAAGGAATTTATCGAAAAGGGAAACTAGAATTTGTTGAAAAAAACAAATCTAATAAAAAAGTAGTAATTTTGGAATTAACAGAGAAGAGGGAAAATGAATTAAAGAAAATTATTGAATCAATAGAAAAACTTTTAAATTGTCAAGACATACCAGAACGTCTTAATAAAAGTGGATGTAAAAAATGTGCATATTATGAGTATTGTTACATATGAAAGAAGGGGTAATATGGGAAGTACAAGATATATTATGTCAATGGGAGAATTATCAAGGAAAGACAATTCTATATGCTTTCGAAAAAATGGTAAAAATGTATACATTCCAATTGAAAATACAAAGGAATTATTTTGTTTAAACGAAGTATCATTGAATTCAAAATTGTTGGATTTTTTAAGTCAAAATCATGTAATTGTACATTTTTTAATTATTATGGTATGTATAGTGGAACTTTTTATCCAAAAGATCAATATTTAAGTGGGAGATTGTTAGTTGCCCAAGTAAATAAGTATCAAACAGATAGATAGAGATTATTTTTCTGAAGAATAATTGTAAAAGTAAAAATCTGTCAAAAGCTTTATTTATTTTTGGGCGCTATGGCTTATTATAATTAAATAAGAAAACGTATTTACTGATGATAGAGAGGGAGAATTAATTATGTCATTTCAAGATGAATTAAATAGAGTCACAAAGACACCAGAAGATGTATTAAGTAAAAGGGAAAAGGAGTCATATGCAAAGGGAGTTGATTCTGCACAAAGATCGTATGAAAAAATAAAAGAAGAATTATTGGAATATGCTAAGCAAGGAAAATATGAGACTGTTAATTCGAAAAAACGGATAACGTATAAATATAAGAGTGATAATCTCTGGGATACATTTTTAGATAATATATTAAACTTAAAAATAAGAAATGTGACTATTAATAAATCATTTTTTAATAAACATGGGCAAGCAGCACAAGAGGCATGGTTTTATATAAAAGATCAGGTAGCATTTGATGCGTATATGGAAACTTTACAGGAATTATGTAGAAAAGATGGAATTTCAACCAAACTAACAGTTTGTTATAATAGTTTACAGGGTGAAAAAACATACGATATTGATGAAAAAATAATAGATTATGTATTGGTGTCATACACACTTAAAGTATATATAATATGTACTGTAGAATATTAATATATGAGCTTAAGCATTCCTGTAATTCATAAATAATGTCAATAGACAAAAACAGGAACCTCACAGTATAATTAAGATATCATCTTGGCGGATGAAAAACATCTTAATTATCGGAGGTCCTTATAATGAATTATACACAGAATCAAAAGATTGAACAAGTCACAGAATCAACTTTAGTACTCGGAGTTGATATCGGAAGTTCTGAACACTATGTCAGAGCATTTGATTACCGGGGAAGAGAGCTGACAAGAAAAGTATTTCGATTTTCAACTGATATCAATGGATTTAACAGTTTTTATGACTGGGTTACACAAATATGCATAAAGCATGGAAAAAATGAAGCAATGATAGGATGTGAACCTACAGGTCATTACTGGTATACCTTTTATCAGTTTGTAAAAGATCATGGGATGAAACTGGCATTCGTGAATCCTGCTTCTGTTAAGAAAGCAAAGGAACTGGATGATAACAGCCCAAAGAAAACAGATCTGAAAGATCCAAAGACGATTGCAAAGCTTGTAATCGATGGAAGGTACAGTTTTCCATATGTGCCGGAAGGAATCTATGCAGAGATTAGAGAAGTGACATCCAGCCGAGATCGCATCATGAAGGAGCTGAATGCAGCATCCAACAGGATACAGAGATGGCTGAAGATATATTTTCCAGAATATCTTACTGTATACAAGAAATTTGATACAACAACAGGAATGATGATCCTTGAGGAAGTACCATTACCGACTATGGTGACAGCACTGGGTGTAGATAACATTATAAAGATATGGAGAGAACATAAAGTGCGTGGCAAAGGCGCCAGTTTTAATAGGGCAAAGACCCCGGTAGATGCTGCGCATGATAGTGTTGGAAAATCAGGAGGTCAGGGTGCAGTCATGGAGATTCAGATGTTGCTGGAAGATTATAAGGTAAAGAAGCAACAACTGGAAATGGTTACATTTGTGATGGAAGAACTGATCATGCAGATACCAAATGCAGAAAAGATGCTGTCAGTTGATGGTGTCGGATTAGTAACTGTAGCTGGTTTCATATCAGAAGTCGGGGATATCAGTCGCTTTAAAAACCCGAAACAGATCCAGAAGTATGCTGGATTTGAACTGGTAGAGAACAGCTCTGGAAAACACAAAGGTCGTACAACGATCAGCAAGCGTGGTCGGAAGAAACTGCGAAAAATCATATATCAGGTAGTATTACCATTGATACAGAGCAATAAAGAATTCAGATCGATCTATGATTATTACAGAAAACGGATAAAGAATCCACTGAAAGGCCGACAGGCAATGATAGCCGTTGGATGTAAGCTGATCCGGGTATTCTTTGCAATCATGACGAAGGATGTTGTCTACAATGGATCAAAAATGATAGAGGATATTCATCGTCCAACCCAACTGCCACAGGCAGCCTAACAAGAAAGAAATAAACCTGAAAACAGGAAATCGTCCGCCAAGGAGATTGGTGCTGTGGACAGGGATGTAACTGTATCGTTGAAAAAAGTATAGCCAGTTTAGCCACAGGAGATACAGACCATAGGACAAAGATCCTGTGCTTAAGCATAAGTGGCAGCCCAGCTATGGATAGACAGAACGAAGGAATTTAGGACTCCAATCATAGCAGATGGATGATCCTGTCAGACATGAGAGGTTTGTTGCTGTAGAGAAAATGGGTAAACAAAGAAGGTAACCATAAAAATATCAAGACGTATTCTTTTTATATCAATTTTTCTATGAATGGTACAAAAAGATACCTTATTCACTATCCATAAGGCTGTATTTTGATCAGCTAATTAATTTAAAGAGTATCCGGAAAGCTGATAAATCCAAGCTTTCTTGTGCAATTTTAATAAAAATATACAGAGAGGTCCCAGGGACATTAAGAAATCAGTTTATAAAATAAATTGTAAAAATAAGAACAAATTGTTCCAAAAATTCTAAACAAAATAATCATTTAAATTATAGCCTTCATAAAAAAATAAGCAGAAAAGTCATTGTAATATTTACAGTGGCTTTTTCATTGTAGAAAATATATGAA
>ERZ827450.1300-NODE-1300-length-27227-cov-3.619940_pt1 | contig 27227 bp, 19 predicted proteins | sample MGYA00519773_ERZ827450 | MGnify/ENA primary metagenome ERZ827450 (study PRJEB31778, sample SAMEA3449306) | human gut metagenome | biome: human gut; feature: human-associated habitat; material: faeces | place: United Kingdom | collected 2010/2012 ...
CCAGTGTTTTGTTCACATGCTCTTCCCATGATTTACGGTATGCAAACACGGCATCTTTGGAATTCCAGAACTCTATCCTCTCATTCCTTCTCCCATACGGAGTTGACCGCGGATTTTTTGATACCCGGACCAGATTTTCCATATAAGCCTCTGATGGTGTCAGCCAAATCTTCTGATGTCCCTTATAGTACTGATACTGCTTCTCCCATCCCTCTGTCTTCACCTGTACGAATTCCTCCGCTGTAAAAGCCTTCATTTCCTCTCCCCTCTTACAGACATACTCCTTCTGTGTTTTTGCCTGCCAGTCTCCATTCTTATCAAGCGGCCTCACGGTCAGAAGGATATGTGCATGCGGGTTTCGGAAAATCATGTCTTTCTCATCCGTTACCGGACGGTCATGCTCATCTACCGGAATCCCCTTCTCATTCTTTACGGGCGGATTATGGATGTTGATATCAGCAATCATCCCATCCGAGACAAACGCATCCCGGACATATTCCTGTACCAGCCTGATATTTTCCTCCATTGACAATTCGCCCGGCAGCGCCACTACAATCTCTCTGGCAAGGCGGGCCCGGCTTCCTTTTTCTACTTCTTCAACAGAATTCCACAAAGTCTCCCTGTCCTGAAATTTTTTCGGTGCATTCTCCGGAAGGATGATTTCACTATATTTTAACCATTTCTTTTTTGAGTAATCTTCCACATTTCCTGTATATCTGTTCTGTAACTTACTGGCCGAACGGTAAGCCGCGGCAGCCACAACACTGCGTCCTTCCGACCTTTTGATTACCTGTATCTGGCATTGAAAAATCGCCATAAACTTCACCTCTTTTTTCTTTTTAATATGCCATACCACCACGAAGATAAAATCCCGCCACCCGATTTTTATGCCGGTATTTATTTTTCATATTAATAATGGTAAGGAAATCACTTACCTAATCTATACAAGGAGATGAATACCATGAACGGAAACAAACCCGCGGGAGCACAGGACGAAAGCCGTCTGCGCCTCCTGCTTACCTATAAAGGCTCTGCTTATACCGGAGAAGATATCCGGGATGATTATATATTTCTCAGTCTGGTCCACGATGGCAGCCCAGACCCGCTCGCATCCGCAGTCATTAATTTTCCAGTCATAGACGGAAAAAGAGTCCTGTTTATCCACGATATCCAGCCACACGGAGAAAAAGAATCCCTGATGGAATCCATTGAATCCATTACAAGGAAACGCGGATATGACACCATCTATATCAATACCTCCCGCCAGGAAAAGAATTTTCTTAAAAACCAGGGATTTATAAAACTTCCCGGCCGGATGATGGCAAAGAAGGTACTGTCCAATGAAACCTGACTTTTGGAAATGGATAAACCGCATCTTTGCAAGCGGCATCTGGCTGCAGCCATTTGCGTTATACGGCCTGATACTGTTTTTCCGGAAAGTGCTGCATGGTGATGTCTCGTACCTGATTCTTTTTATCCTGTCCTTTCTCCCAAGCATCTATGTCTGGTCAGAGAACCAGAGACAGGCCGCCGCAGGAAAACAGGATTTTTCCATAGAAGATGTATTCCACGACAGACCCAGCGAATACACCAGCCCGTTAAAGCAGCAGGCAATGTATCCACGGATAAACGGGAAACTGTTATTTGACACTCCGCAGGGTGTTGTCATCGGAAAGACCGAAGAAGGCTATTTCCAGAAAAAGACCCGCTATATATGCAAGCCCATGGATAAAGGCCACTATATTGATGGCCATTTTCTGGTGATTGGCGGGTCAGGAAGCGGAAAATCCTCCTCTATCATCATCCCAACACTTTTATCCACAAAAGGCATCGGGATGTTCTGTATTGATATAAAAGGCGAATTGTCCTGGAAGAGCCGCCGTCTTGACGATGAGGATGTCGTTGTCATCAACTTTCAAGACAGGAACCGTTATGGATGGGATGCCCTCTATACCTTAAACAGCAAAACGGATATACAGGACCAGGATATCTGTGAATGCATGACAGACATTGCCAATAGTCTGATACCGGTTTCTGCAAAGGAAACGGATTCCTTCTGGAAGAACTCGGCAAAAAGCCTTCTGATTGGAGAACTCATCGGACTTTACAAACAAAAAGGGATTCACAATCTCTCAGAACTTGTTAATGAGATACTGGCCCGGGACACAAAGGAACTGGTGGAAGAACTCATAAACCATGCCACACCAAAAGCCACTGAAATCAAATTTCTTTCTTCCTTTCACAACCTTGCAGAGGAAACTTTAGGAGGAATCGTTGCGCAGGAGCATGAGGCACTTAAGGTTTTTATTGACAGTTCCATCCAGTATTCCTTTGAATCCAATCCCCGCCAGGCAAATCCGGCCATGCTTGAAGAAGGAAAAGCAGTTTTCCTGTCCATCCGGGAGGAAAAACTGGAAACGTATTACAACATAATCAACCTGATTATCGCCCAGGTCTTTTCCTCCCTGACCAAACGGCCTGAAGGCAGCGCGCCCGTCATCGTCTGTATTGATGAGCTGGCCAGATTATGCTCGCGTGGCCCGCTTCAATATTTGCATAACGGTATCCTACTTACTGGAAGAAGTCGAAATATCACACTTATTTTAGTCACGCAGAGTTTTGAAGCACTGGAAAATGCCTATTCCAAACCAGACATTCAGAGCATGATAGCCAACTGTTCCTATCTGGTATGTCTTGACTGCCGAAGCCAGGATACCGCAAAAACTATCTGCTCCATGGCCGGCAAATACAAAGACCGGGAGACTACATGGTCAGGCTCCGGGAAGCACCGCAACGTCAGCATCTCATACCGGGAGAAAAATATTCTGGAACCATCCGACCTGGCAAAACTGGTCCAGATGGATGAAGTCATCCTGATATCCGCAGATTTCTTCTACAGCCGGTTTAAAAAATGTTCTTATTTTAAGGAAGCTGTCCTGGATGCGCAGTCCAGAAAAGTCCAGAGATACAACGCTGAAGCCATGGAACTGGAAGGCACGGAGCCATTTTCCCTCCCGGCACTAAAACCGATACAGGATGAGCAGATAACTACCGCATATCTAAACCGTATGATAAAAGAACAGGCAGCCAGATATCTGCCTATCGTAAAAAACAAACTCTTATTTTACATAAAGAAATATACAAGGAGATGATATTATGAATCAAAAACAAATAGATGAATTACAAAAAAAACTGCAAAACAATCTTGGCTCCCGCTGGAAGGTTGAACCAACTTCACAGGTCAAAGTGGGTGGTGTAAAATTTGGCTTCTCCTGTTCTTTTGAAGGGGAGAATACTTCCACCATCATATATCCAAATGACTACAAACATATGCTGGATGAAGGAACAAGCATGTCTGAAGTGGCAGAATATATCGCTCAGGACCTGACCCGGGAACGCAGGGTACTCCTGACATCACCGCAGACAAAAGAAGACTTCAAAGAAGGCCTGTTTGTCCAACTGATAAACACACCTATCAACAGTGCATTGCTAGAAACAGCCGTGCATGATTCTGTTATCGGAGATATCAGCGCCATTGCACGTTGCAAAGTCCATGCACCTAGTGATGACGAGATAGTCTCTTTTATCGTTACAAAAGACAATATGTCCCTGTTCCAGATGACACAAAGTGAAATCATGGCACAGGCATACAAGAATACTGCAAATCAAAGTTTCACGATACAGGACATGAGGGATTTGATACTTGAAGGTCTGACACAGGCGGGTGTTCCAAAAGATATGCTTCCTGATATCCGCAAGGACGAGGGAAAGGAAATGTATGTCATCACTAACGAAGACCGGGTGAATGGTGCCAACGCCATGATTTGTCCACAAATTTTCCAGGATATCTTTAAAGAACTCGGCGAACCGTTTTATGTGCTGCCTAGTTCTACTCATGAACTTATTGTTGTGAAAGAAAGTATTGACATGACACCCGAAGACTTGAAACATATGGTCCACGATGTAAACATGCGGGAATGCTCAGCAGACGAGCTCTTGTCTTTTGACATATTCCGTTACGATGGAAAGAAGTTATCCATTGCCATGGAAGATACAGAAACAATCTCTGAAGCAATAGAGAAAGCAAAAAGCCACAAACTGACACATTGACAGGGAGAATTTCAAATGAACCAAAAAGAAAATTTAAAGGAAATCATAAACAATTATTTTCTGATGCGGAAAGAAAGAATCCATGAGGATATCATTTTTGCAGATGGAAAACGTATTGAATGCACAAAATAGATTCAGAGACATAATCTGCCAGCAGGTTATGTCTTTTTTTTATATAATCCATTGATTTTCTCACCTCCTGTAGTACAATAACCTAAAGACCAATATGCACTACGAGGGAGGTTTATTATGTTAAGGAAAATCAAGTCACATCTTGCCGTTTTCCTGATGCTGGCCCTGGCATTCACGCTTCTCATACCAGCACCGGTACAGGCAGCATCCAAGAAGAAACCGGCTAAAGTTACAGTGACCAGTGTTAAGGCATCTGGCACAAACAAAGTTGTTATTAAATGGAGAAAAGCCAAATATGCAACTAACTACCGTATCTACTGGAAACAGGCTGGAACTAAAAAATGGAGGACACTGGCAACAGTTAAATCAAACAGGACCAGCTACACTCATAAATCCAATAGCAAAGCGAAACTGATTGGCGGTAAGAAATATGTTTATACCGTGAGGGCTTACAACAGATACGGCAGAAAATGGGGTGCTTACAACTCAAAGGGTAAGACTGTTAAGATTCCGAAAAGAAAAGCAGCTGTTCCGACAAAGACACCGGTTAAGCCAAAACCAACAACACCGGCAAAACCGATACAGCCTGTTAAACCGACTGCTGTACCTACTCATAAGCCAAAACCAACAGTAAAACCGGCAACACCTACGCCAGTTCCGACCAAGAAACCTCAGCCAACGGCTACGCCGGTCCCGGCAAAACCGACAGAAGCTCCAAAGCCTACTGCAGCACCTGCTCCGGTTAAAGTAAGTAGTGTCACGATTAATCCGTCAACAGTAAAACTTACTTCAAAAGGCCAGACAGCTCAGTTATCAGCAAGTGTTTTACCGAGTAATGCAGAAAACAAGAGTATCAGATGGAATAGCATGAATACGGATGTTGTTACTGTTAGTAATGCCGGTACTATTACTGTTGTTGCAAATGGAAGCGCTACGATTATTGCAGAAGCGCTTGATGGGTCTGGAAAATTCGGCAGCTGTGCTGTGACGGTTGAGATTCCGGATGAGAATAGTCAGGTAATTACAGTCCAGGGTGGTAAGGGCGGAAATTGTTTTATTGCACCTGGAGAATTTGATGGAGTTAACCTCCAAAACGTGGAAATGGAAATACAAGGAAATAATGATATTATCGGCATATCAGGAAAAGGCTATGATTCAAGTTCATGGTGTGCTTTTGTGGATTTTAAAGCCCAGCGAAAAGGCTCTGTCTCTGTCATTGCCAAGTATGAAAATAGGATTTTGCGTCGATGGACTATCAATGTCACATCAGATTGGACTGAATATATCGGCTATGTTAACTGGAGAAAGCAGGTTGAAAGTCAGATTTGGACCAATGGAATGTCCATTAAAGAAAAATGTGATGCAGCGCAAGGTTATATAAAAACCCAGTTCACTTATAAATCAGGATATGGTCAGGCCGTTTTGATTTACAACGATAAAATGTGTGATTGTATTGGTGCTTCTGATTTAATGGGAGGATTCGCAAAAGATGCTAATGCTCAGATTAAATATTGCAGTAACCGCGGCACTCAGCCGCATGACTATCTTGCAGATGCAACCTCTGAAGGTGGCCATACATTTACGATGATATTAATTGATGGTAAGTGGGTTTCATATGACGCACAGCCGTAAATAGAGATATTGTCAATTATAATAAATAAAAAAAACAAAAGAAAACACCTTTCCAAATACCGGAGAGGTGTTTTCTTTTATCAAAAAATCATTTATCTTATAAAACCATTGATTTTCTCTCCCTCTGTAGTACAATAACCTAAAGACCAATATGCACTACGAGGGAGGTTTATTATGTTAAGGAAAATCAAGTCACATCTTGCCGTTTTCCTGATGCTGGCCCTGGCCTTCACGCTTCTCATACCAGCACCGGTACAGGCGGCATCTAAAAAGAAACCGGCTAAAGTTACAGTGACCAGTGTCAAGACATCCGGTTATGATAGGGTCACTATCAAATGGAAAAAATCCAAGTATGCGACCAATTATCGTATTTACTGGAAGCAGTCAGGTGCTAAGAAATGGAAAACTCTGGCGACCGTTAAATCTAATAAGACGACTTACACCCATAAGTCAAACAACAAGGCCAGATTAGTTGCTGGTAAAAAATACGTATATACTGTCAGGGCATACAATAGGTATGGAAAAAAATGGGGGTCCTACAATACCAGAGGGAAAACAGTCACCATTCCTAAGAAGAAAGTAGTAACTCCAACTAAGCCAACTACCAAACCGTCTATACCTACACCAGCTCCAACTAAGAAGCCTCAGCCGACAGCTACACCAAAACCAACTGCCACTCCTGTCCCAGCAACGCCGACTCCTACACCGGCAAAACCGACAGAAGCTCCAAAACCAACTGCCACTCCTGCTCCGGTTAAGGTCAGCAACGTGACAGTTAACCCGGCAACAGTGAAATTAACATCTAAAGGTCAGACTACTCAGTTATCAGCAATTGTATTACCGAGTAATGCAGAAAACAAAAGCATTGTATGGAGTACATCAAATGCAAGTGTGGCAACTGTAGACAATAACGGTGTTATTACCGCTGTTGCAAATGGAAATGCTACTATTACTGCTGCAGCACTTGACGGGTCTGGAAAATATGCAGAGTGTAGTGTGGTTGTGGAGATTCCGAAGGAGAATAATCAGGTTGTAGAACTAGCTGGTGGAGAATCTAAGATTTTGTCAATATGGAATGAGGATTACACTGAAAATATTGATGTTACACAAGTAACATTTGAATATAATACTCAGTTGGACTTATTCAGCAATCTTGGTTACGATGTACGAACTGGAAAATATATAAAAATGACAATAAAGGCGCAGAAACAAGGCTCATGCACTATTTTAGCTAAATACAACGGAAAGATATTGAAAAAATGGACTATAAACGTCACATCAAATTGGGACGAATATATTGGATATGTTAATTGGCGAAAACAGGTTGAAAGTCAAATTTGGACAAGTTCAATGTCTCTTAAAGAAAAAATGGATGCTGCAAAAGATTACATTCAGAGTCATTTTGTTCATAAAGATGGTTCCGATGCTGCTGTTTCTGCCTATAAAGGAAATCTAGCCGATTGCATCACGGCAAGTGAATTTATGGGTGACTTTGCAAAAGATGCTAACGCAAAAGTACAGTATGGAAGCACATATACCGGAAAATTTTATGACTATCTTGTATCAGCTTCCTCAGATGGAGGACATACATTTACAAGAATTTTAATCAATAATGAATGGGTTATCTATGATGCAAATCCTCCACATGCATAAAAAGATATCATACAAAAAGCACTTCGCTAATTGAAGCGAGGTGCTTTTCTGTAGAAACTACTTATATAATATTTTCTAAAATCTCCAGTTCTTTTTCCTCTGCATATTTCCACAGATATTGCTTACATGATTGGAAATTCTCATTTCTCATATTTGTTAAATCTCTGATATGCCGCCAGTTCACAACCTGCTTTTCTCTTTCCAGTTTTTTGAACGCCCATACAACCTCTCTCGCCCAGTACTCTTTCTGTGATTCCTGATATTTCAGTATCTCTTCTTTGCATTTCGGCAGTTTATCAAACCGCTTATCCGGAAGTCCCATTTCTTTTCTTACTGCGGAAACCGTGATTCTCCGCGGGCGCTCATCTCCACATTCATACATTCTTTTTACAGTTTCCCTCACTTTTGGCAGCATTTCTTCATCCAGTTTTTCCCATACAGTACTCCGTTTTCTCCTCCGGACCCGTTCCCGTGTTTCATAGTGTTTCAGTACTGCTTCTGCTACACATCGTACCGTTTCATAATCTATGTGCAGCTCTTGCGCAACCTGACTATATACCGGATTTCGGAATGCCTGGATATACTCCGCAGGAATCCTGGTCAGTTCCGATGCTGGAATACCTGCAAACATTGCCATTTGACAGATATCATAAAAATTCCATCGTGCGTCAATTAAAACTTTCTGCACCCGCACTTTACTCATAATGTCATTCTCAGCATAAAATTCTTTATAATCTTCATAAAGACTTTCCAGGCTGATGCTCGCCCCGGAATCCGAACAGTAATACTCTTCCAGATGCAGTTTCATCAAATCCGCTGCTGATACAGTTCCTTCCAAATCTATCTGATTATTGAATACCTGACAGATATATTCTGTAAGAGCCAGTTCCGTTTTTTCTTTGCACATCTTCATTTCTTCCCTTTCCGGAATTACAGACTGTGCATCCCAAAGCCCCGGTGCTGTTTTTCTCTCCATGGATATCTTACTTTCCACCAGATAGCATCTGTGCTTTCCACAAATCCGCAATCCCTGTATCTGATGCTGTCTATGCCAGTATGCCTCCCCATATCTTTTCCTGTCCTCTTCTGCACATAAAGGACAATATCTCAGATACCTTCCTGTGCCTCTTTGATTCTTCGGAATGGCCAGCAGGTTATTGAAATTACCATGCATGGCAAGCAGGGCCTCATATGCCTGTTTCTTTCGTTCTTTCGGAAGAAATCTGCCGTAAGATGAAAACATGGTATGTTCCCGAATCAGGTATTCCATATCATACTGTTTTTCCATCATTTCCACTACATCTGGTTTTAATTCGTTTAAAAACTCTATATCTGGTTTTGTATAGCGGTGGATATATAAATCCTCCAACGCATCTGTCAATGTCAAATATCCTGCCTTCACATAATATCTGGCAAACCAGCTATAAAGTAATTCATCCGAATATAGTTCCGGGAAAAAGGCAATCATACCGCCACCTCCTCTACAGCGAAATGCTCTCGCAGAACTTTTACGATATCCAGATTCTCTGCCTTCGCCTTTTTGACCAGTTCCACAAGATTTTCTTTATCTGCATAAGTCTGTACATTCTCGTGTATAAGGCTATCGGTTATCATAGATTTCTTCTTTTGTGTACATTGCTTTTTCTTCCTGATGGAAGGCTCCAGATAATCATGCAGCATAGCCATCCGTTCTTTATATGCCCCATTCAGGGCAGACATATCCAGAATATCCCGTCCATTTAAGATTGCAGTTTCCTGTGCATCGTGAAGAATAGAAACAAGAACAGAGATATTCCCGCCGCAATGTTCATACAGCCATTCCATAACTCCGTCTGTCAGTTCCATTCCCTGTCTGGTATACTGATATCTAAATATCTGTCTGCATATTTTACAAAAATTCTCGTTAAACTCCATCACACCATATTGCAGGCCCAAAGAACGGCGTGCCAACTGCATAGCCTGTTCAAAAAATGGCACACTCTCAGGAGTTCCGACCATACAGATGCTGATTCCCGAGTTGTTAATCAGTTGTGTCAGCATCCCGACCAGAGCCCTTCCATTTCTGGAATTGGCAACGTTCTGGATTTCGTCAACTACAAGAAGGCCAATGTGGTTTAATGCTACCTGACTGACACTTCCAATCAGCATATCGGTAGTAGCCCTTGCCTTTACCGCTTTCTTATAATAATCACTTTCCAGCACTTCATCCGTCTTTCTCAGGATTTCCAGCAGAAGACCTTTTACAGAGGAATCAAACGGACACTGCACCACAATACAGGGCGCAATCCTGCGGTAGGGCTTTTCCAGTTCTATCACTTCTTTTTCCATTATCAGGTCCAGTGCCCGGAAGACCGCCGAACTTTTTCCGATTCCAGAGGCCCCGATAATAGTAAAGGAATCTGCACCTCCAATGATACCCTGATGTCTCCTTCCCCGTATGCATTTTCGGTTCTCATACTGCTGATGTACAGCCTCTTTTGATTTCTTTTTTGTCAGAGAACGTCTAACTCCCATATAGAGTTTATGGTAAATCTCAACAGACATCTGCGAAGGGATATAGATATCGTAGATATCCGACAGTGCCATCAGTCTTTCCGTGCTGCCTTTTTCCCTGATAGCAGGCGAATAATACGGATACTCCCCTAACCGTTCCATTAGCACTTCTCCTGTCAGCATTTCCGGCAGTATCTCATTCATTTATCGCACCTTCTTTCATAAAATCCACATGACATTTTCTTTGTTCCCGCTGTCTCGTCTTCCGGATGTCTTTTATTTTCGTATCACGTATTCTTGATGTCTTACCAGCAATGCTCTGGATATGACGTGCCAGGTCTATCTTTGCCTGCTGGTTACTGGCAGACGCACTTTTAACCAATTCATTGCACTCCGCTTTCAATGCTTCTGCCTGCATAAAACTCTTACCAGAAAAGCGGCTCTCTATCAGGTCAAATGGAGCATACCTTCCATCCCCCAAAAGCCATACCCGCGCTGCGTCTTCCGGATTATAAGAAACTGTGACTTCCCCGCCATTTAGGTATTGTTCCGTGTATCCCGGAGCCTGATAACGAAGTCCTTTTACCTTCAATCCCGAACGGGTAAAACGTGCTGGTGTCCTTGGTAAAAGTGTCAGTACCAGTTCTTCTCTGGATACCGCAATCAGATTCGCTCCTGTCTGCGTTCTTCCCCATGCAAATACTGATGAAGCAAACGGCTGTATACCTTCCTGCAACATTTCATCCGTATAAGGGAACTTTTCCAGTATTCTCTGCGAATTGTAATAAATAATGCACCGCAATATCACAGTCTCAAAATCATGCATGGTCAGACATGCATCTTTCCGGTAATCATGCGCCCCCCGCTCCTGATAATCAGGTTCAATCACTCCTTTTCCCTTTAAGTGCTTTTTAAATTCTGCCTGTATCAGGTCAAAGAATTTTTCCACCGGGCCTTTCAGTTCCGGTCTGTATGGCGGCAGGTTCTGGAGCGTTACCCCAAGTTCTGTTATCTGTTCAAAGTTTCCGGAAGTATATTCCGTTCCCATATCCGTTATCATGATTCCTGGCAGCCTGTTATTATCCCACTGCCTCCTGTCAATCAGGATTCCAAACTTCCTGCACCATTCAACCTTATCCGCAGTCACATTCAGCATCAGATTTCTTAATGAGTAGACCCCGCCTTCCCACAAAAGACTGTATCCATAACAAAACGAACTGTATGCATCCACACAGGCAACCAGCATCGGGCGGCCGACCAGATGTCCCGCATCATCCACCAGATAAATGTCACAGATAGTTGCATCCAGCATCCCCACACCAACAGTAGAAAATTCCTGTACCCCATCACCCAGGAGCGGCCTGTGATTTCTCTGATAATCTTTCAATCCATTTCTGGCAATATAACAGTTCTGAAGTTTCCTTGTCTTCTCGAAGAAATACCGAAACTGGTAGATAGACGGATAAGTCTTCAGCAATTTTCCTTCCCTGTCACAATATTTCTCTTTCAACATCAGCGTATAAACTGTAGCAATACTCTGCTTTTCTTTCGTGTAATAAAACTTATTCAACGCCCAACGCATATTCTTTTCATCCGGTGTCAGTTCTCTTTTTTCTTTCTTTTCTTTCGGTGCAAGTGCCAGAATATCCTGATATGCCAGATACATTCCCAGATAATTTTTTACGGTATTCACACAAAGGCCATAGTGCTTTGCACTTTCTGAAATCAGAACACCTCTCCTCTTTTTCTCACTCACATATGGAAGAATCCCTGCAATGACCGTAAATCTTTCACGCATCACTTTTCTTGCTGGAGCAGACAGATTTTCTGGAAACTCCATTCCCATTTCTTGCTGGAATTCTTCTTCTGAGATTTCCACATCCTGTGTCATCTCAGACCAGTTTATCCACTTTGGCAGCGACTTTTTCACACAGTCAATCACCAATACTTTTTCCTCTTTCTCTTCCAGAATCCTGAAAATTGTATTTCCATGTCTGAACAGCTTATTTTTCCTCATTTATAACCATCCCCCAATCTGCAACTCCATTTCTTCTCCAATACTCCCTGGATGCTTCCAATAGTTTTACTGTCAACGGTTTCATTAGATATTTTCTGTCCACACATTCCCTGACCCTCAAATCTCCGTTTTCCTTTACACATACAAAATCAGATGTGTATTCACCAATCTCCAATCCGGTAAGAGCCACATTGCATTGGAACTCTTTTATCTCTTTCTCTTTTTCCAGTTCCTGAGCATATGCTGCCTGGATGCCGCTGTATGTCCTGACTACATCTTTACTCTTTTTTAATTTTATCTTCTGGCATCTTCCTTTGTAATTCTTCTTAAGCATTCCAATAATCCACCTTTCTTTTTTCCCAAAAACCTTCCCAAAACCGATTTTATCGTTCCCAAAAATGATTTTGCTGTTTTTTACCCTTCCCAAAAATAATTTTCGGGAATCCACAAATGGCTTAAATCCAGCATTTTTGAAAAATTTCTTCCCAAAAACAGCCTCCCAAAAACGCGCTCTTTCTTTTTCTCTATATCCTTTCCCACCCATCTTTGACACTTTTTTTGCAAATGTCTTTGACATTTTTTCGGGTGATTTACAGACATCCAAGGCAGACTCAGAGCATGATGAACGCGTTGCTTCCATTTTTCCTCTTTTATAATTTTTTCTTTTCTGCTGCTTCTTTTTCTCATCCCCGCAAACGGCTGGATACCGCCATTTCCGCAGATTCTTTAGGTTTTCTTTTATGTCCTTTTTAGGTATTAAAAAAACCTTGCTTCAAGGGATTTTTCCCCTGAGACAAGGTTTTGGTTTTCTTTTGGGTTTTCTTTTTGGACTCCTTTTTGACCTTCGGCTGCGTTGTCATTTTGCCAAGTGGAATTAGCAAAATTGTGTCAAAAGGGAGTGGGAAAGGACATTTGCAATTATTCAAACTCGATCGTTCCCGGTGGCTTACTGGTCAGATCATAGAATACGCGATTAACTCCTCTAACCTCATTAATAATACGGTTCATTACCTTATTCAGCACTGCATATGGAATCTCTGCGGACTCTGCTGTCATGAAGTCGATAGTCTTGACTGCACGAAGTGCAACTGCATAATCATAAGTTCTGAAGTCGCCCATAACCCCTACACTTCGCATGTTGGTAAGCGCTGCGAAGTACTGGTTCGGCATCCAGGATGGTTCTTCTCCATGTTCTTTCTTGTAGTCGGCGGCTGCTTTGTCGACTTCTTCACGATAGATGAAATCTGCATCCTGTACGATGCGTACTTTTTCTTCGGTCACTTCTCCGATAATACGGATACCAAGTCCCGGTCCCGGGAATGGCTGACGGAATACCAGTCTTTCCGGAATTCCAAGCTCCAGACCGGCTTTACGGACTTCATCTTTGAAAAGATCACGAAGTGGCTCAATGATTTCTTTGAAATCTACGAAATCCGGAAGACCACCTACGTTGTGATGGGATTTGATCACTGCAGATTCTCCGCCAAGACCACTCTCTACAACGTCCGGATAAATAGTTCCCTGTGCCAGGAAATCTACCGCACCAATCTTCTTGGCCTCTTCTTCAAAAATACGGATAAATTCTTCACCGATGATCTTACGTTTTGCTTCCGGCTCTGTTACACCGGCAAGTTTATCATAGTATCTCTGCTGCGCATTGACACGGATGAAATTCAAATCGAACTGTCCGTTTGGTCCGAATACGCCTTCCACTTCATCACCTTCGTCTTTGCGAAGAAGGCCATGATCTACAAATACGCAGGTAAGCTGCTTTCCGATTGCTCTGGAAAGGAGACCTGCTGCAACAGAAGAATCAACTCCACCGGACAGGGCAAGAAGTACTTTGCCATCGCCAACTTTTTCGCGGATTTCCTTAATCGTATGCTCAACAAAAGCATCCATCTTCCAGTCACCGGCACATCCACATACACCCAGTACGAAGTTGGACAGCATTGTCTTTCCTTCTACAGAATGAAGTACTTCCGGATGGAACTGAATTGCATACAGTTTCTTTTCTGCGTTTTCTGCTGTTGCTACCGGGCAGTCTGCTGTATGTGCAGAGATTTCAAATCCAGGTGCCGCTTTGGAAATGTAATCTGTATGGCTCATCCAAACGATTGTTTTTTCTGATACATTTTTGAAAATGCTGGAGTCTTTTTTGTCAACCAGCAGCTCTGTCTTACCATATTCGCTGACATCTGCTTTTTCAACTTTACCGCCAAGGACATGCATCATAAGCTGAGCGCCGTAGCAAAGTCCAAGAACCGGAACACCAAGTTCAAACAGCTCCTTCTGATAAGTCGGTGAATCTGCTTCGTAGCAGCTATTCGGGCCACCGGTAAGGATAATTCCCTTAGGATTCATCGCTTTAATCTTCTCAAGATCGGTCTTGTATGAATAGATTTCGCAATATACGTTACATTCTCTGACACGTCTTGCAACCAGCTGATTGTACTGACCGCCAAAATCAATAACAATAACTAACTCTTTTTTCAAGGCTTTCCTCCTGTTTTCCCTATAAATTCGTTACTGTTCACTTCGTGCACAGTAACAGAACTCTCTTTAGAATCTTTTTTCATTATAAATGAGTAGGAGGACTTTTACAACGGCTAATTTCTTTTTATTTTTGTGTCTCTGTATTTTCCAGCTGCTTTTCTGCTTCTTTAATAAAATTTATTTCTTCTTTAGAAATCCCTCACGTTTTCTTCAATTTCTCATCACAGTTTCATCACAGATTCCCTGTATATTAATAAGCAAATAAAGCAAATGCTTTTTTACATATATTTTCTTTTTCATACTCGCCGGGCCTGACAGCCCGGCCCTCCTTCTTTTTACGGATTTTTATGGATTCTTTTTATTTACTTATTACCAGAGATAGTTTTTCCCTTCCTGGTACAAAGCTTCCATTGCAAAGCGAACACAAGGAAATTCCGTCATAGGATCTTCAATCCCAACCGAGAGCCGATATCCCTTTTCCAGAAGACTATTCAGTCTTTCCGTTTCCAGCGCAGTCAATGTAACCTCTTTTTCTCCCGGAAGCAGCGAAGATATTTTTATTGAGATCCTGCTCTTTTCTACGAGTTTGCCGGACTCATCTTCAATATACACGTACACCGGCCATTCCTTGTACATCGGCGCCACTCCTGAGTTTTCCCATGTCAGCTTCAATCTGCTGCCTTTAGCGGTATTCTTCAGTTCTGCCATTGAAACCCACAGCCGATATCCCATATTTTTCAAAACTTCTTTATATCCATCCACATAGTTTTCATCTGGAATCTTTGGTCCCAGAAAAGTTGTATGTGCTTCCCGGATCATTTCTACAGTCCCGGACAGATTTGTATCCAGCATTTCTTCCATTGAAAGAGAACTCGTGAATTCTCCTCCGGAAGGTGCTGTTTTCCAGAAATCCTTCATTGGGACAATTACATTCTTTTCGCCTGTCTGATCATATTTACCGCCATTATTGATCCAATCAAACCAGCTCTGTGTGGCCTCCGGCTGTCCGGTCATGTCGTTGTACAGTCCAAATCCATATTTTTCTGCTGATGCAAAAGGTCTTCGCATAAGAATCCTTGCATCAGGAAATGCTTCTGTCCATGGAAGAATGTATTTTTCTCTTACTGCTTCCCTTGGGATTCTCTGGATCCCCTCACTGTAGTTCACATGCCATTCTCCCCAGTGGCCAAGGCTTCCAAGTTCAACATAGCTGATCAGACCATCCTGTCCAAAATGCTCCCCAAGTGCTTTGACCGCCTGCTCATGACAGGAAATGATCGTCGGATTATTATAATCCGGTGCAAAACCTTTGCCATACTCTCCGTCATACCATTTGCCGGCCTTTCCACTCTTCTCATACAGCCATTCCGGGATATCCATGTGTGCTTCTTCGCCTGGAATATCACAGACAAATCTGAATACCAGATGCTTTCCCTCTTTTCGCCATCTCGAAATCTGATTTTCTTCGTCAATTGACGCCCAGTTGTAAACGCCTTCTTCCGGTTCCAGCTCCGCCCATGTGATATCCATATACAAAAGTGAAATGTCTTCCGAAACCTCGTTATACCATGCACTTGGGGCATATCCCATAAGCGGATTTCCAAAAGCCGCCTGACTTTCTTTATATTGTTTTATTGTTTTTCTTCTACTTAGCCAGAACATTTCCACTCCTGCTGCCAATACGATTGTCAGAATTAAGATCAGACAACGTATCACTCTTTTTTTAGCCATGATATTCCCCATTATACTGGATCAATGTCACATCATCTACATGCTCGATCGCACGGATTTTTTCCATAAAGTCCATATCCGTCTGTTTACAGAAGATCTCTACTGCCATTTCCGTTTTTTCTTTACGCATAGTTTTAGACTTTATAAAATATTTTCGTTTTCCAAAGCATCGGATGACCTCATCTCCTGCTTCATCTCCACTGTAATGGATAACTGCAATATAAATTTTCCCTCTCTGCTGTCTGCTGTAAAACAGTATTATCATAAGGATCATAATTGCTGCCGCAATAAGCGCCAGCACATACATTCCGGCTCCTGACGTGATTCCCGTGGTGATCGCCCAAAACAGATACAAAAGATCCATAGGATCTTTTACTGCTGTACGAAAACGGACAATGGAAAGTGCACCAACCATACCAAGTGAAATTACAACATTGGTGCTGATCGCCAGCGTTACCATACAAGTCAGAACAGTCATTCCTACCAGAGTCACTGCAAAAGTTCTTGAATAAATAACGCCTGTATAAAATCTTCTGTATACCAGAAAAATAAGAATTCCCAACGCCAGTGCTGCAACCAGAGCGACCAGAATACTCGAAATATTATATTGATCAAATACACCTGATTCCAGCACGGACTTTTTTATCATGTCTTTTACACTCATAATATCTCCCTTTCCTGTGTTTCATACCAGTATTCAAACCCATTCATATATCTTGTTTTCTCATAACAGAGTACATATTTTGAAACTGCCGTAAATTCAGCTGCATGAGGCGGCAGAATATCTCTGACGATCTGAGGAAGCATCTCTGTAAATTTCACTTCCATAACAAGTTTACCGGGTTCCAGCACTGGAAGCGTCGGCAAAGTCGGATCAAAAATATCAAAACTTCCAATTGCTGCTCTCACATCTCTGTCAAATGTAACTCTGACAGTCCCCTCATCCATGATCCAGGGTTCTCTGTCATAATCCACGATCGTACGCGGACGCATCATATTGCTCACACACTCTACATAAAACTCTCTGCATAGAGGATACTGGCTTTTCAGAAGAAATTCATAATCCCCAGCCAGAATCTTCTCTACTTCTTCACGAGTCAGAGGTGCGCTTTCTTTAAAGATATAGCTTCCATGCTTTTTCTTTCTCTCCAGTTTTATGGATCTGTCACTATAATTATAGATTCGGATACGATATTTTTTTCGCATCAGAATTCCAGCTTCTTTTTCCTCATACGCACTGTTCCAGTAATCATCAAAGTAAAGACTTCGGATCATATATCCCCCTTCATCTGCATGAGGATCCAGATGAAGAAACGGTGACATACGCAGACGAAGAAGTTCTTTTTCTCCCACACTGATCAGATATTTCCACTCATTTCGAAATAACTCTTTCTTACTTTTCATCATAAGTATCTTCCTCAATCTGATTGTCTTCTGTGACATAAAAGCATTTCATTCCATAATTCTTACCGGAATCTGTTACATAATAATCAAAGGCATCCTGTGTATATCCGGATTTATTGCCTGCACGCACCCTGACAAAGTACTGTCCGGATTCTGGTACATCCATCGCCATTTCCGGAAGCGGCTGATTCTCTGATCTGTAAATAACATCCTGAAACAGATAATCTTTTGCTACTTCAACGGTATATGTAATATCCTCTGCATCAAAATCATAAGAAACATCCCAGGCCAGCTTCAGTTTATTATCTTCTATAACCGGTACTCCAATAAAAAATGGCATCGGCTTTTCCAGGCTTTCCAGATACAGCTGATAATTTGTTTCCACCTCTCCGGGAATTGCAGCTGACACCTGATCATACTGTGCCTCCGTCAGAGGCTCATTCATCTGATCCGGCATGGAATATGCATATGATTTTACAACGCTCTTGTAGCTTTCGATCATAGTGGCGAGCCTGTCCTCTGTAAGATAATTTTCCTTCAGATCCAGGATCGCATCATTTAATTTATCCCGGAATGTCTGTGATTTCAGACATCTCTGAAACAAGACATTTCCCCAGTAATTACTGATTCCGGATTCCCAGCTGCCTTGATCCGCAAACTGTCGTATTTGATATTCTGTCCTCATAAATGAACCATCGTTATCCCAGCTGATAAAGTACCATGTATCAGAATTAAGCGGACTGTAAATATAAGTATTTCTGTTCTGCGTATCCACATTTCCGGTCAGAATCTGATATGCCATCCAATAGGTAATATTTTCCGTATCAAAGTACTGGTTCAGGATCTCATCAATCGGTATCGAGTAATCATTGACTGTGTCCAGCATCTCTATCAGTTTACTGTGATCAGAATTTCCTTTTATTTCCAGATATTTTTCAAATTTTTTCTGGTTGTAATCCGCATCATCTTCTTTTTTGATTACGTCCTCATAGCGATAAAATTCAAAAGAATTAATTTTGTACAGCTGTCCATTCGAGTCCAGGCCATGAGCCTTCATTCCTGTTTTATTCAGCTGCTCTACCTGCGTATATAATCCATAATCTGCAAAGCTGTCACTCGTTCCATCTGTATTGTCCTTCACATACAAATGTACAAACTGTGTTCGGAGTGAAAGCATCTGCGGGATTTTCTTCATCAGATCATAGGCCAGTTTATTTCGGAAACGCATTCCTTCGCCCATATGTTTATTCAGATTGATCGTTCTCTGTCCACGCCAGGTTCCTTTGTTTTTTTTCAGCTCGATTTTGTAATTCTTCTGTGTATTTTCGCTGGATGTCTGTCCCCGGACCTGCACTGTGGCATTTGGCGCAGTCTCTCCATAACCGACCGCTCCCTGTTGTGGACCATCTTCATCCCCGACCTGCAGAAGAGCCGCAGCCTGATAACGTTCCACTCCCATAGCATCATAGTCGTATACCGAATAATTGTTGATTTCCTTCCAGGAATGATCTGTATTCTCCGATACATTTCCTCTCGAAACAGTCAGATACATTGTCACCACACTGGTCTCATCATCATTTTCATATAAAGTATCTTTATCTCTCAGATGTACTTCATTAATGTCCTGTTTCGCAGCTTTTTTTATTTCTGTATCTTCATCTGTCAGATTCGCTGTTTCACCTGCCTGGCTTTCGCTGCTTTTTTCTCTGTCCAGAACACATCCGCTGCACATCGAAATGACCAGGGATACTGCCAGCAATACTGCTGCTTTTTTATATTTTCTCAAGCTTCTGTCTCCCTTCTAGTTTTTTTTCAAGAAAATATCCAAGTTCTGTGAATATACCTGTTTTGTCCTCCTGAACCACCGGCTGTACACTCAGGATGTAATATGGAAGCCTTTTTGTATAGTAATCCAGTCTCAAAACTGAGAACAGAAAAAACACCACACATCCAGCCAGAAAACCAAAACCATAATATACCTGTGGGAAAAACAGGGATATTATCGTAAATACAGAAGTTCCTGCCGCAAAAATCCCGGAAGACCACAATGCGCCTTTGTAATCTGTAAAATATAACAGGAGAAGCAGCATTGTATTTGCTACCGCATAAAGGCCATATCCCACACAAAGTGTCCGGAAATATCCTTCCATCAGATCGTTGAAACCAAGCGGCAGATACTCCAGAAGGATACCTCCCACCGAAATCACCAGAGCCGTAGTCAGCAACTGTTTCAGTGCCGTATATTTTAGTTCCATATTTAAGACTTTTAGCATCTCTTTTCCGGCCTGTTTAATATCTCCTATTGCACCCTTATCGTTAAACAGACTGTAATAATTTCGATATTTCGGATAGAAATTCACCTCTACTGAAACCACAAAATTTACAGTTGTAACTAATATAGTAAGAAAAGCGATCAACGCCGGAACGTCATGGTATGGTGCCCCGACAAAAAGCCCCTGTACTTTTACCTGCAGTGGTCCCATCCACATGATCACCAGATGCGCAAATAATCCGATATTGATAAAAAGCCCCGTAAATGCCAATGGCAAAAACTGATCCACCCATCTCAGAAAGAAAAAAGCGCTTACATTTCCCGACGGAAAATACTGATACAGAAGTGCCACATCCCACACCATCATTACACCATAACCGACAGAAACAGCAATCAGCAACGCCTCAACATGTGGAATTCCTGTCATAAGGAGAATCCACCCTGTCAGAAATGTCACCACGATCGCTGCGATAAAAGCCAGGAGAATTCCTCTGTAATCTTTGATCGCAGTAAGATAGCTCATCGCATTCCAGGTAATGATCAGCTCTCCAAAAAATCCAAAGCAGAGAAATCCATCCAGTAGTCTGGCTCCTGAAAATATGAGAAAGACTCCGTAAAGAATACCTCCCACAATCAGCATAAGCCCTGAAGATCCCCAGAACGAAGGCAGTACTGCCTCATAATTTTCTTCATACAACTGATCTGCAATAAATCTGGTGACCACCATAGAAAGAAAACTTGTGACGGTCAGGGATGCCAGCAGAGTATATGTGATCATACATACCAGAAGCTCTCTGCTGTGTCTTGAACTGCCTGTGATATCACACAAAAACATAACTCCAAGAAGAAGCACAACTCCCAGGAGCATTGGTCCGGTACATACAACTCCGGCATATCCGTAAGCCCGAAATGCCGCAAACAGTCCACGCCTGTTGAAAAGTTTTTTCAGCTCAAATCCTATTCCAGCCATTTTTCTCTTCAACCTCCCTGTATACTTTACGATAATTCTCCATCATGTCTTCATGTTTGTAATAGGTTTTCACTCTGTTCTGAGCATTTTCTCCCATTCTTCTTCGTCTTGGCTCCGACACACACAGCTTTTCCATTGCATCCGCCAGACCCTCACGATACATAGGTGCCACATAATATCCGGCCCGCCCAAAAGAGTCCCCTTCGCTTCCTTCAAGAAGTTCTCTGCAGCATCCGACATCCGTTGTCACACACGGACGTCTTGCGGCAAAGGATTCCAGAACCGATAGTGGCTGTCCTTCTGAAATGCTTGTAAGTATCGTAAAATCCAGCTTTTCCATATATTTGACAATATCTACACGCCCTGTAAAAATTATATTTTTTATTTTCAGCTGGTCAACCAGTGCATAGCATTCCTCTGCATATTCTTCATCATCCACGCCTCCCATGATATGCAGGCGCACATTCTGTACCCTCGCTGACAACTCAAAAAATGCATATATCATCGTTTTGATATCTTTGATCGGTGCCAGTCTTACTACCGCGCCAATATCAATCCAGCCATCTGGCTCTTTCAGCGGAATCCCTGAAAGTCGGTCATAGTCTATTCCGTTAGATATCACTCTGCATTTATCTTTATCACAACCCATGCTTACCTGCGTATGCATAGCGTTGGTAAAAAGACTGGTCACGCGAAATGCTCTCTGATATATCATATCTGACAGCATATAGAAAAAAGAAATCCACTGTTTCTTAAAAGATGGCACCACCCATTTGGCACGGATGATCTCTTCTTCTCTTTCACGTGTATAAATCCCATGTTCTGTAAGAAGCACGTCTTTTTTGTTCACATAACCTCCCAGACAGGCAAGAAGACCTCCATAACCGGTGCAGATTGCATGGTATACATCTGCCTTCGGCACCTCTGTCCCCATCAGATACAGCACCGGGAGCAGCATTGAACGCATGGTATGAAAAGCGTCTGCAAATGCAATATACGGATAGTGTTCTTCGCAGCATTCTATAAGGATCTGCAGAAATTCCTCACTCTTCAGAAATGACATTGGATTCATATGTTTATCATGATACAGCCGGAATAAAACTTCCCAGTCCGGTCTCCCACAGAGCATCAATTCCCTGAGAGACTGTGTTTCTTCATCAGAAAATAAATGTCTTAACCTGCCGGTATCCTTCATCCTCAGCGCATCATCCAGAAAAACCTCATGTACTTCCGTAACATTTTCCGGAAACTCATAAACAAACTTTCCTCTGTTTTCTGCCTTTGCACCAATCACCCACAATACAAATTCATGTTCTTTCATTTTATTGATATACTGGTGCATCCAGGTGGAAACCCCACCAAACACATAGGGATAACATCCCTCCAAAATCAGACAGATTTTCACTGTTTTCTCCTCAATTTCGCTCAATCACCACTTCACTCTCCTGCGCGTGCAGAAGATAAAGATTTCCAGTAACATTTGTAAGTTCGCCGCCTATAACCTGTCCCGGTGTACCATCATTGATTCTGACCATCAGATAGGCTTCATCATAGAAATTTCCAAGATGAATTCTGATCTCCTGATCTGTGATCTCTTTGTCTACGGTCAGGGCACCATAGCGCTGAACAGCTCCTGCCAGCTCCGAACCTGTAAGATTTCGGAGTGACGGTGCTGATTCATTCATCCAGGTCATATATTCATCCAGTCTTGCTCTTAGTTTTTCCCACCCCAGTGCAGCTCCACGATCTTCATCCAGAAGATCATCCGGGTGCATAAAGTGACTGTTTACAAAATGCATATTCAGTTCTGAAAGTGCTGCCATCTGCATATAATCATCAATGATCGCACCGGATATGATTCTAGGCTGTTCAACAATTCCATCATCCGCTGTCTCAAACTCCTGTACATACGCGTATTCACCAGGGAAATAGTTACTTGCTATTGTTCGGATCTCCGGAAATTTTTCAGCCAGCATTTTTCTTCCTTCTTCTGAGAGTACATTTGAAGGTGGTACATACACCGACAGCTCTGTTCCGGGAAACATCTCTTTTCCAAAACGGATCAGTTCACCAAGTGCATCCTGCATTGCTTTCATACTTATCCACGTCTTATATGGAAGAACATCTCCATAATCCACATTTGACAGACTTAATGGCTGGTGGTTATACCCATGGTAGCCCAGTTCTCCACCCTGATGCAGGATCATATTTCCAAAGTACTGAAATCTCTGCGTATCTGTCTGTTTTACGATTTCTCCATCTGTCTCATCTTCATAGTTTTCGATCATCACACCCGTATATCTGACGCCATGCTCTGCTGCAAGTGACATCATATCCGGCCACCAGATATTGGAATAAAATTCTGCAATATTAGTGTTATAATCACGTCTGACATAGGTACCATCTCCTCCCGGTACCGGGGAAGGAAAATCATCCAGATAAAACACAGATCCATTGATCACAGGATAAACTCCCGCATCCGTAAGCAGACTATAAGAAGCAGCATAAAAGCCTCTGACCGCTTTTTCATATAATCCAAAATTATCAACTACAAATCTGCCTTTGCCATAATCCTCTTCCCAGATTACTGGTGTTCCACTCTGATCTCCAACTCTGGCATAAACCCTTGCGGATTCCACAAGCTCCACTTCCCAGGCGGATTCATACGGATCCTCAATTGTATAAGCCTGTCCGCCACCGATCAAAAAATCCTTATCAAAATAGATGCTATCCACTTCTGTATTCTCATAACCTGATGAGATAATTCCAAGCTTTTGCTCTATCAGAGACACATATGTATTCTTCTGCAGTGTCAGCGCAAACATTGCACTTCCACCATCTTCTACCCATTCACAGATATCCAGAACCTTCTCTTTTAATGGATCAAGATCACTGAGCAGAAGCACAACTGTCTCATAGGCGTCCAGATCGGGAATTGTATCCTTTTGTACATCAATCACATCCGTTCCAACACGCATATCCATAAAAATACGCTGAAACTCTATCCAGGCTTGTTCACTCTCTTCCTGGCTGCTGTCACGCAAAACCAGACATGTCTTTTTTAATGAATCTGCCGCCTCTTTTTCTGTTATGATTTTATCCTTATCTATATAAGAAATCTGTCTCTTTTTTTCCTGGTATTGAACCCCAGATCTTTCTGCAAAAAGCGCAGCCGCAATCAGTATAAAACAGCCCAGGATCATCAAAATCCCCTTAAACTGAAAATTCCTGATCTTCTTTATGAATCTAACCAAAAAGCCAGAACCTCCTTACTCTTTGAAGACAAATAAATATGCTCCTCTTTCATCTGTTTCAGAGCTGCCTGAATTGCCCTGCCATTTTTCTGCTCTGCAAATAACTGGATTTTTCTCACCCAGTATTCTTCTCTTCTGTGCCATTTTTTATCTATAACATCCAGAATCTGCTGAGCTCCTGAGTAATCTTTAAGCTTCATTAAATTGTCTGCCAGACACAAACAGCTGTGGAAATTCATATCTGTTTTGATCTTCTTCTGAAGAAGCTGTGTGTACTGATTTCTCTGCATATGTTCCACCTGTTTTTCAAGCAATCCCTGCTGCAGATATTCTTCCATAAAATCACAATACTCATCCAGTACAACCGGATCCTCCGGTGCAGCTGCATACGTGCGTTCAAAAGTCTGCAGTTTACTGTCATAATCCTTAGACAGTTCTACCATGGCAGTAATCGCATAATGAACAACCTCCACATCCTCATTCATCCGGGCCTTCTCCAGAAGTTCGATATATTTTGAAGGATCATCATTCAGAATATCCATGATCAGCTTTCTGCGTTTTTCCGGATCATTGATCAGAAGTGCTTCCTCCAGGGGAACAATATCATGATCATTTTCTTCCCTTAACCTGAAGTTATTTTTGTATATCTCTTCATTGACCTGAAGCTTTTCTATACCTATTTTTCTGCTGTTTTCAGCTTTGATAAAAACCTGAAGATGAAGAATCAGAACGCATAAAGCTCCCCATACAGGTACAAAAAGCACCGGTACCATCAAATATTTTTTTACTTTAAGCATACCACTTCTGATTCCTGCCCATATAAGAATACAAACCGTCAGATGCAGGATGAGCAGCACGATTCCACTTACTGTCCGGATCATTTGTTTTCTCCTGTTCTGTTATTGCCTGTAAGCTCTTCATCTATCTGTCTGCACACAAGCCCGGCCTGCTTCAGCCTTGCAAGGATGATCGGAAGAGCTTCTTTATCCGTCTGAACCAGCATCAGATATAATTCTTTGCTTTCTGAGATTCCCCAGACATCATTTTCTCTCACCTTGGAGCGCAAAATCTCATCTGCTTCCTTCAGTGACATTTCCGAATATTCAACTTTCAGCAATACGTAAGATGCCAGCTTCTGTTCCCGCATATCATGCTGTACTTTCAGCCGCTCTTCAAAATATTCTGTTTTTAATATATGCGTTCCTTTCACATACTGTCGATATTCCACTGCTTTCTGATATTCCAATGCACGCAGAAGAGACGTTTCCACCAGGCCGGAAAGAATCTTGAAAAGATTCAGGAAATACAATGACATCTGCTCGCGACTGACCTGCTGAATACAGATCAGCATTACGAGCTCTCCGTTTTTCCGGACTCCCGCCATATACATAGGATAATTTTCCAGGAATTCCCGGTTTGCCCACACATTTCCATTTTCCAGTTCTTCCATTGCAGCTGAATACTCACTCAGTTTTATCGAATTCGGATAATTTCCCTGCACCTGTGCGGATGCTGTCTCCAGACGTCCATAACCATTTTCCCGATTCAATGTGTAAAGTCCAAAGGTTTTATTTTCCAAAACATCTTCCAGAACACGGATCGTTTCAATATATAGTTCCTGCGGCTGGATCACATCCAGTTTTCTTGTGATATCAAAAATCTTTCCAAAGCTGTCTTTACTTCCAAGTATTTGTTTTTTATACAGGTTTTTATCCTCTATGGTTTCCTGATACATTTCACGGGTAAAAAGAAATTTCTCCTGAAGCAGATCATTTTCTTCTTTAATAAATTGTACATTATCCTTATTTTTCATCCGGATATAACCGCAGATCGCTCCAACCGCAAAATAAAAGATAAATGGAATCCAGTTTGAAGGTTCATAGAACAGTACATACCAGCTGCTTCCTTCTGCTTCAAACGCACGTATAAGTGATAAGCTTTCTGCTGCTGCCGCTGCTATTCCGTAATTGATCCCATACGTACTGCCAAACAACACGACAAAAATCAAACGAAGATCGATCATTTTAAACTGTGCCTGATTTCCGGCTATTCCATTCAGCAATTCAAACAAAATAAAAAATGCCGCAAACTCAGTAGCTCTCACAGCTGCTTTGTGTTTTGATATAATATGTTTTAAACTGTCCAGACGGCCTTCCTTTAAATTATTTCTTTCCTGATAATGTTCATATAGTTCCGGAAGCTCTTCCAATATTGAGATTTTAGGAACCCAGCCGTATTTATAGCGGATTATTTTGTCATCCTTTAACATATTTTCCATTATGCTGTATCGTGCATATGAAACCTTAAGATGAGGACACAATTCTGTCAGTTTATCTCCCAGATCCTTAAAGCAATGATCAAACCCATCCGCTATATTGAGAATTTCTTCATCCTCATCCCAGTTATCAAAAATTTTATACATAAGTTCTGCCAGATCCTGCATTGACATGAAAAACATTCTCTGTGACTCATCTTCCTGAAAGGTTATTTTCTGCTCTGCTGAAATTTCACGGAAAACCGTATTCAGGAAATCTTTCTCGTACTGTTCTGAATATAAATAAGGAGACCTGATTATTTTTACAGTGGTCTTATAGAGTTTTGCGTATTCTCTGCACAGATTTTCCATTTCGGAAACCAACAGTGTTTTTCCGGTCGGAACATCATACAAACGTTCAGGACCTGTCAGATATACAATACGCATATTCCTTTTTCCTCTGCACAACTGCAGTATTTTACGAAGCATCTCAGCTTCTCCATATGTTTCTCCATGGAATGACAGATAATTGGAGAAATAAATGATCTGTTCAAAATCATATGTGCTGAAAATATCTTCCAGTTCTTTTTCATTTTTCACAAACGGACGCACAAACAGATTTTTCTTACGATTTTTCCTGATATTGGTATCTCCCATTACCATTACCAGGCTTTCCGGAAATGCTTCCTCAACAAATCTATTTGTAATATACCCAGTATTTCCAACCAGTAGAGTCCTCATATATTGCCTGCCTTTACAAATACTTTGTTTTATTATTTTCAAGAACAAAAAAACACCGTCCCCGCGGC
>ERZ827450.1304-NODE-1304-length-27153-cov-8.941176_pt1 | contig 27153 bp, 17 predicted proteins | sample MGYA00519773_ERZ827450 | MGnify/ENA primary metagenome ERZ827450 (study PRJEB31778, sample SAMEA3449306) | human gut metagenome | biome: human gut; feature: human-associated habitat; material: faeces | place: United Kingdom | collected 2010/2012 ...
TGTTCTATTACAAAAATAAATAAATTGGAATTTACACACTTTTTGAAACACTATCGGAATAGACCACAAAGATATATCTTTGAACAAGGACATAATCTTTCCAGTGTTTCCAGAATCATTGTTCAACTAAAAACGGATACTGATATTCTTGATGTCAGAGTTGGTGGTGACGGGATTATAGAAGGTGTGTTAAACAAAAATACTAGCATTTTGGAGTAAATATTGAGCCATAACAAAAATAAACCCGCTATAACTTGTTATGTTTTAGCGGGTTGTAAAAATGAGTTGTGATCCGGTTGGGATTCGAACCCAAGACCTACGGCTTAGAAGGCCGTTGCTCTATCCAGCTGAGCTACCGAACCGAGTGTCATTCAATTTTGACGGTGCAAATATAGCGCTTTCTCGTATAAATACAAATATTCGCACATATTTTTTTAGATTAAAATGAACTCCTAGCGCATCATTACCCGTTATACACTTAACAAAGACAAAATTTCATTCGCTTTCGTAAAACTTTATTCTCAAACTCTCGTAAAACAAGCTATGAATTTTCTTTTTGCGAAACAAGATTAAAATTATATATTTGAAAAACGATAATAAGTCAAACATTAAAATTTGAAACACTATGGCAAAAATAACATTAGCAGGTAATAGTATAAATACAAAAGGTAATCTACCTTCAGTTGGTTCAATCGCTCCTGATTTTTCATTAGTAAAAACGGATTTATCTGAATTAACCTTGGCAAGCGAAAAAGGTAAACGCATTGTTCTAAATATTTTCCCCAGTCTTGACACCAGCGTATGCGCAACATCCGTACGTACGTTCAATAAACTTGCGGCTGAAATGGATAATACGATTGTATTGGCAATCTCTAAAGATCTTCCTTTTGCACACGCTCGTTTTTGTACCACAGAAGGAATTGACAACGTAATTCCTCTTTCTGCATTCAGAGATCATGCTTTCGGTGACAAATATGGGGTAGAAATGATAGATGGACCTTTAGCCGGATTATTGGCTCGTTCCGTTGTCGTTATTGATGAAAACGGAAAGATTATTTACGAAGAACTCGTTCCGGAAATCACTCACGAACCGAACTATGATGCAGCTCTAGCTAGCTTAAAGAAATAGTTTACAAACTTCACAAACAAAAAGGGGCAAAAGCCCCTTTTCTTTTTATTTAGCACGCTCCAACTGAACAGTGAAGTGACGCATTAACGGTGCTTCCCAAGTAATTTGGAAACCACGAGTAATCTGCTCACGACGATCAAATACATTCTTCAATGCAACGGCAATCACGTCCATATGGTTGTTCGTGTACACTCTTCTCGGGATAGCCAAACGAAGAAGATCCAAACCACCGAAACGATTCTCACGAGTCACCGGATCACGGTCAGCCAAAATATAACCGATCTCGCAACCGCGAATACCAGCTTCCAAGTATAATTCAACAGTCAACGTTTGAGCCGGGAACTCTTCTTTCGGAACATGAGTCAACACTTTCGGTGCATCAACAAACAATGCATGACCACCTGCAGGACGTTGGTAAGGAATTCCAAATTCATCCAAACGTTTTGCCAAATACTCAACTTGTTTGATACGAGTTTCCAAGTTATCAAATTCGGTATTTTCATCCAAACCGATAGCTAAAGCATTCATATCACGACCATTCATACCTCCGTATGTCAAGTAACCTTCGTATTGTACGCAGAAACCTTTAGCTCCCTCAAACCAGTCTTGATGACGAGTTGCGATGAATCCACCCATGTTCACGATTGCATCTTTCTTCGCACTCATGGTCATACCATCTGCGTTATCAAACATTTCTTTCACGATCTCTTTAATCGTCTTGTTCTGATAACCTTCCTCACGAGTTTTAATGAAATAAGCATTCTCAGCGAAACGAGCAGAATCGAACAATACACGTTTGCCATATTTATCCGCAATAGCACGAACTTCCTTGATATTCTTCATCGAAACAGGTTGTCCACCAGCCGTGTTATTCGTTATAGTTACAATGATAAACGGAATCTTATCAGCATGTTCTGCCAATACTTTTTCCAATTTCTTCGGGTCAAGATTTCCTTTAAAAGGAACTTCCAACTGGGTATCTTTTGCCTCGTCGATCGTCACATCCCAAGCGATAGCCTTACGACCTTCGATGTGACCTTTCGTCGTGTCAAAATGAGAGTTACCCGGTACAATATCACCCTCTTTTACAAGATAAGAGAAAAGTACATTCTCGGCAGCACGTCCTTGGTGAGTCGGGATCACGTAATCGAATCCGGTCAAACGGGTAATCATGTTTTTCAGGTTAAAGAAAGAAGATGCTCCAGCATAACTTTCATCACCCAGCATCATTCCGGCCCATTGGCGATCTGTCATAGAACCGGTTCCCGAGTCGGTCAACAAGTCAATATAGACGTGTTCTGCACGTAATTGGAACACGTTATAGTGTGCCTCTTTAATCCATTGTTCTCTCTCTTCACGAGTACTTTTACGAATGGGTTCTACCATTTTAATCTTCCACGATTCTGCAAAAGGTAATTCCATAATCTTTAAACTTTAAATAGTTAATGATATAAATTAATTGTAATATAATTCTCAAGAAATGACCGGAAGGTCATTAATAACATAAGCATATAAATGGGGGGTACGAAAGACTGCCACCTTTAACAAACAAAGGTGTCGCGCTTCTTAATATTCAAGAAAAGTTTACTGACTAATATGACGCTTTTATCTTTCATCGTAGCAAATTTGGGAAAAATAAAAAAAAAGACCAAGGAATTCTTGATCTTTTTTTATTACTTCTTCTTTTTCTTTGCCATTCGTTTTTTCATCACGTTTCTCCGGTTATCCTCGGCAGTATATGTATTTTTTGCCTTCTTAGCGTGGAAAGCCCCGCCTCCTTGCGGTTTTCCTCGTTGATAAACAATATTATTGGTCTGCACCTGTTCCTCTTCCAGCAGCAACTGAGAAATTTCCAACTTTTCAGGTAAATCAAGTATTTCAACTTCCTGGTTAATCAAACGTTCAATATCCATAAAACGATCTTCCTCGACTTCCGACACGAAACTGATCGCGGCTCCTTCTTTTCCCGCACGAGCCGTACGTCCGATTCGATGCACGTACTCTTCCGCAAGAGAAGGTATATCAAAATTGATCACGTGACTCACATCCTGCACGTCAATACCGCGGGCAGCCACGTCAGAGGCCACCATGATACGGGTCTCCCCTTCCTTGAACGCCCTCAAAGCTTTCAGACGAGTATTCTGGGCCTTATTCGAGTGAATAACACTTAACTCACCTTTCCAGTGATCGGCCAAACGCTCCACAATACGATCCGCATTTTTCTTCGTCTCGGTAAAAATCATCACTTTCTTGAAATTCTCCTTATCGGTAAGCAACAATTTTAACAAATTGATCTTGGTCGAAATATTCGGAACATCATAACGATACTGTTTCACGTTCGCCACGGGAGTTGCCTGACGAGCTACTTCCACCCGTACTGGATCATTCAGGAAATCACGCGACAGACTCTCCACGGCCTCCGAAAAAGTAGCGGAAAACAACATCGTCTGATGTTTCTCCGGCAACACTTCGAAAATCCCTTTCAATTGCGGAAGGAAACCCAGATCCATCAACCGATCGGCCTCGTCGACCACGACAGTCTTGATCATTTTCGTACGGATGATACCATTATAATATATATCCATGAAACGCCCCGGTGTAGCCACGAGCAAGTCCACTCCTTCAAACACCCGATCTTGTTGTGTCCGGATATTCGTTCCCCCGTACACACCCACGCAACGAATGTCCATGAACTCCGTCAACAATTCAACACTCTCGCACACCTGTACCACCAATTCCCGCGTGGGAACAATCACCAACGCCCGCGGCACCAGCCCTTGCGCATAATGCAATTTCATCAACATCGGGATCAGGTAAGCCAGCGTCTTTCCCGTACCGGTCTGGGCGATACCGATCAAATCCTTCCCGGAGCGACTGACTGAAAATACTTCTTCCTGAATAGGAGTCGGGTTCTCGAAACCAGCCTCTTCCAACGCCATCAAAATTTGCTTACTTACATTTAAATCCTGAAATCCCATACGTGTTACGTTTTTAAACTATACGGTTACAAAGGTACAAAAAGTAGAGTCTCTCACGAAATAAATTTATTTATAAAATAAATTGCATCTAAATACTCAAAAACAAATCACTAACAATCAGTATAATACACAAAAACACTTTTAATAAAAAAACGAAAATGATGAACTTTTCATTTGCTTTTGTCAAAATATATTTCTAAATTTATTGCACATAAAACCTCTAAAATTACTACGTTATGACTTATACTATTACTTTTAACGAGCTGAGAAAAATCAAAGACATGCTACCCCACGGAAGCATGCAGAGAATTGCAGAAGACTTGGGTATCAGTACAGACACCGTACGTAACTACTTCGGAGCCGACAATTATGACAACGGGGGATCAAGCGCAGGAATACATGTTGAACAAGGCCCTGACGGCGGACTTGTCGTTTTAGATGATACTGCCATTCTAGACAAGGCAAAGGAACTTTTGAACGTGTAGCAAAAAGATTTTAACACCGGGAAACAGCAAAATAGCGTTCCCGGTATTTTTTATCGCTTTTTTATCTACTTTTGCCCCGTCAAGTCACAGACAAACTTGTAACTTGTCAACCTGTAACCAGTAACGTTGCATTGCGACACGAATAATTATGAGCAAAATAGTTCTAAAAGCCGGTAAAGAAAGATCTTTATACAGACTGCACCCGTGGGTCTTCTCGGGAGCAATAGCCAAAATCAAGGGGGACGTACAGGAAGGTGACGTCGTTCAAGTGTATAACAGTGACGACGAATATCTCGCCACGGGCCACTACCAGATCGGGAGTATCGCCGTGCGTGTACTCACGTTCAAGGAAGAGGAAATTGACTATAACTTCTGGGTTGAACGCATCCGACAGGCCTATCTGACACGTGTGGCTATCGGTTTGGCGACCAACCCGAACAACAACGTCTACCGACTCGTTCATGGGGAAGGTGACGATCTTTCTGGACTTGTCATTGACTATTATGCGGGTGTTGCCGTTGTGCAATTCCATTCCGTGGGAATGTATAAAGTTCGGGAAGAGATCACGAAAGCCCTGTTGGAAGTCATGGGGGATAAACTCATTGCCATATACGACAAGTCGGAAGGAACCCTTCCTTTTAAGGCTGGACTTAACCCCAAGAATGACTACTTGTACGGTCACACCGACAACTTCACGGCCATCGAAAACGGGTTAAAATTCAATGTGGACTGGCTGGAAGGTCAAAAGACCGGATTCTTTGTCGATCAACGGGAAAACCGACGCTTATTAGAACAATACGCCCACGACAAAAATGTTCTCAACATGTTCTGTTACACGGGAGGGTTCTCATTCTACGCCATGCGAGGTGGGGCAAAACTCGTGCATTCAGTGGATGCCTCAGCCAGAGCTATCGAATTAACCAACCAAAATGTGGAACTAAACTTCCCCGGCGACACTCGTCATGAGGCATTCGTGGAAGACGCTTTCAAATTCCTTGATCATTCACAAAACAAATACGACTTGATTATCCTTGATCCTCCGGCATTTGCCAAACACCAAAATGTATTGGACAACGCCATTCAAGGGTATAAAAAACTGAACCGCAAAGGTATAGAAGTTGTGAAACCCGGTGGTTTAATCTTCACTTTCTCCTGTTCACAAGTCATGACAAAGGATCTCTTCCGTCAAACCGTGTTCACCGCAGCTGCAAATACCGGTAGAAAAGTAAAGATCCTGCATCAGTTAACCCAACCGGCCGATCACCCGATTAGCATCTATCACCCGGAAGGAGAATATTTGAAGGGGTTGGTGTTGTACGTGGAATAAAAAAAAGTGCCGATTGGCACTTTTTTATTATTATTTCAATAAAGCCTCTATCGTTCGAGTCATCTCTAACATTTTATCACTCCCACTTACATTCAAAATCACCTTACCTTTCGGATCAATCAAAATCAACTGCGGAAGAGAAGTAATCGAACTAAATTGCTGATCATCTAACAATTTTACTTCTGAAAATAAAATATGATTCCACTCTAATTTTTCAGTTTTTATCGCATCCAACCATTTTTGACGATCTTCATCTTTAGAAACACCTAACACATCAAATTTCCCTGTAGGCTGATATTTATGATACAAAGCTTTAATATCCGGCATTATATTTTTACATGGTCTGCACCAAGAAGCCCAGAAATCCAACAATACATATTTCCCTCGATAATCTTTTAAACGCAACTTTTTGCCAGTGGACGTAATCGTACTAAAATCTTGCAATACTACACCTTTCCTCGTCAAATAGCTTCGTTCCATTTTCTGGAATAAAGAGTTCAATAATGTATCTTTTCTCGAAACCTCATCCAATTCCATACAATAACCCACGCAATATTCATAACGTGTCAATTTGTAAGAACTTGACAAATCTTCCAACACTTCCGGGGATCGGGCATTATTACATGCGGCATAAAAATAAGTTTTCTCCAAATCTTCCATCACTGCAGCCATCAATTTTTCCAATCCTCCCCTATCCAATCCCAATGCATTGGGAACCTCTACCCACGTATAAGGGTAAAAAAATGTATTATAGACATAAGTCGGAAAATAGACCGCAGTATACAAATTCAACATTTTCTCCAACTCATCAATTCCCTCTCCGCCATTCTTTTTCAACACATGAAACATTTCCTTTTTCAAAGCTAGCGGAATATTGGCCGTCACCAATACATCATTAATCCTTTTTGCCTTTACCGCACCCTTAAACACTCTCCAATAAGCCGCATTTCTCTTCTTACGCATCTTTTCGAGTTTCTCTTCTATATAGCGAAATTTCCCTTCATCATTATTCTGAAAAGCAGCCATATACTCATCAGACAACTTTAACTTTTCGTCAAAATAACTTTGAGCGACCTCATCAAACTGCTTATAATACATCCCGGAAAAATCCCCTTTAATCTCAATTTTCAGCGGATCATATTGTATCACGTCTACTTCTATTCTATCATATTCTCCTACTATAAACAATGAAGAAAAACCGGAAGATGTCGCAAGCCGGAATATTTTAGGTGCTTTACTCACGTTATATACAGCCTTTGCATTTTCAAAATGCAAAAGTTCTAATTTATCCCAACAAAAAGCTCTCAACTCGGAAATCCATAAAGGTTTATCCCCCTCATACCTAATCTCAACCTGTTGTCCTCTGACACACAAGGTCATTAATAACACACAGAATGTTATCACATATTTCAATCTAATCATCACCGACATTTTTCTATATTAATTTTTCATCAATTGTAAAGGCACCTCATAAATATTTGCTCCTCGCAATTCTTTAGCAACAATTTTCCCTTGAGGATCTATCAATAAAATAAAAGGTATCATATCCCTGTTAAATAATGTCCTCAACACTCGTTCCGTATCATGCAAATTAATAAAAGCAGTCATACCTTTTTTCTCCACAGCTTTACGCCAATCCTCTTCTTTCTCATCAACGGAAACAGCTACAACCTCTAGCCCTTTATCTTTCAACAAATCATTTGCTTTCTGTACATTAACGACTTCTGCACTACACGGTCCACACCAAGAGGCCCAAAAATCAAGCAACACATACTTTCCTCTGAAGCTGGAAATGGAAACCAATTCCCCATTTAGCGCGGGAAGTTTAAAATCGGGAATAGTCTCACCTACCCTTATCTTCATCTCCTTGTCCCGATAATTTGTCAACTTTGTATACAAGCTACTAGCTCTCACGGAAGGCTCTGTGTACAGTCCTAGAAACTGTTCCAAATCATCAAACGAGAACCTCTGTTTCATTGAATTAGCCAAGTAAAGCAATGCCCACGAGTTCGGATTTACTTTCAAGGCTTCCATCAATATATGCACCCTGGCGGAATCAGTAAGCCCGAATGTTTTACTACGACCAGATACTCCTTTGTACAAAGTTTTATAATATTCCAACATCTCATTCTCTCGTCCTCCATCCACGATAACCGTATTACCTTTGAATTTACACCCGGTCGAGTTCCACATACTCTTTTCCACTTTCAATAATACACTATATACATCAATCTCCGTCGTATCAATCAAAAAGACACTAGACGTAGGTTTACCTTTCATCCCAAAAGCAACAAATTCAGGATGTTCATAAGATCCCGTGAAACGGAGACAAAAATCATTGCCCAAAGCCACAGAATCTATAATATTCCCCCGAAGTGTATTCTGATCTACTTGATAAAGATAAAACAAATCTCCCGAATGACTATAATTTCCATATATAGAGATATTCAATCGGTACGATTTCTGTGCGGATAACACTAACGAACAAACCGATAACACGGCAAATAATATGATCTTTTTCATTATATCTTTCCTCATCTATTTTCCAATATATCCTCCAATAATCTATATATAATACCAGTAGACACATTCGGTAATTTATTCAAAAACAACTTACCTTCAGGATCAATAATAGCAAAATAAGGAATACCTGTTATTCCCAATTGTTGATATAATTCATCTCGTTTCTGTAACCAACGCAACTGTACTCCTCTCATACCATTTTCCTGTATTTTTTCAATCCATGCATCCCGTCTCTTATCCTCGTCAACCGATATGGAAAGAAAAACGACCTCTTCACCTTCCAATTTTTTCTCCATTGCCGATACGAAAGGAATCTCCCCACAACACGGAATACACCAAGTTGCCCAAATATCTAAAAACACCCAAGAACCTTTAAAAGAATTCAAATCAACAACCTTGCCTGTCGTATCCTCTCCTGACAATTTCGGATATACATTTGAGGGTTTGAGGTTATTCTCCTGAAATTGCTTTTCCAAATCAGCCCATAACTCATGAATAACATCAACATAAGCCGGGCGCAAATAAGCAATACATTTATCAATCTCTCCTTTATCTTCAGGTTTAGCCCAAAACATAATTTCTTTCAAATGCTCAAATAACAAACGTTCACGCACGGCTCCCGACTCAAAATATTCTGTTAGTTTTATCTCGTTCTCGTAATAACGATTGGGATCACCTAACAGTTTATCTGGATCTGCGATACGCAAATAACTTGAATAACATCGAACAACCTGCCAGTAACTCACAGAATAAACATTCCTATCATCCTTTGAATCTTTTACAACTTCCGAAAGTTGTTGTACCACATTTTCAGATACATCACCAAACATCACCTTTGCCATAGAAGAACAATTCTTCTCCAATATCTTGAAATACTTCAACTCGGTCTGTATAACCTTATCGAAATTTTTCGAACAAGTGGGATACGATTTCCTAAATTGCTCTACACACCGCCTCATACTATCACAAACGCTTTCTAAATTCCATTTCTGCTGCCCTTCCGGTATAAGCTTTTTATTAAATTTTTTATACCAGTATTCTCTCTTCAAAGCATTTAATTCACACATCAACTTATTTTGCGCAGCACACATACTCCCGTCATCTATAATTTCGATCTCTTTCCCCACCAATTTAACCTTCAAAACTTCACCTTGCTCCAAAAAGAGATCCAACATTTTAAACGAGATGATAAAAGACTCATCATACATCTTCTGCCCTTCCAAGTTAAGCACGTAAGGCACTCCCGCCTTCACCTCGCACCGTTGCATATTGTGAAGTACAAGAGCATCTTTCTCTGACAAAAATTCAATTCTTGCTGATTGACAATATCCTGCAATCGACAAGAACAAAAAACATAAACAAAAAAATAAATTCTTCATATAAAATAAATTTGGTTTTAAGGTTGATTTATTTCATTCAATCCCTATAAAAACAATTTATAAAGAGAATGTGTCTAAAAGATGAAAAAAACTTTTTATGTTTGTACCGGTATGAGAGAGTCTAAAACAAATATTTCTTTTTTAAACCAATTAAATGCCCGACAACATGAGGCATTTAAACAATTGTTTAAAGATTATTATCAGGATCTTGCCTATTTTTCTGCCAAGATACTGAAGGATTCTATTGTCGCAGAAGATATAACCCAAGAAGTCTTTATTCGTTTATGGGAAAAAGAAAACCATTTTGATAATTTACTATCCCTCAAATCTTATTTATACCTATCTGCACGTAATGCTTGCATCAATTATCTCAAACATCATCGAATCGTTACTGAATTTGAAAATTCTCTTTCGGAAGAAACCAGCGAAGAATCAACATGGAACACAATTGTCGAATCCGAAATCATAAGCATACTTTCCGAATACATTCATCAACTCCCCTTAGAATATGCTAAAATCATGGATCTCGTGATGCAAGGCTATAACAGCACAGAAATATCCACCTTGACAGGAGCATCTTCCAGCACCGTCAGATCTCAAAAACAACGAGGGATAGCGTTATTGAAAAAAATGGTTTCACCGGAACTATATGCACTACTTATACTTTTCCTGCAACAAAACAATTAATCGTCCCCCTTCTACATCCCTTATCCCAATGCAAATATTGGGATAAATCCTCCCGATATATCAATATAACCTATTAGTATCAATAAAATTGCACCATCAAACAGATAACGGTAGCCCTACAATCACTCAACATGACTATACATCCCAAGTTCTACCCTATTCTTTTCCGATTACTCGAAACACGCCAAATACCAATAACAACATAAAAAAACAAAAAAATATCACTTTTCTTTAGACACTTTCCCGACATGAACTGTTTTTTACCTAAAAACGAACAGATATGAAGGAGGTCGAAGATAAAATAAAAGAAGCACAAAGGATTACCCATCAAATAGAGAATGCTCTATCGGCTGGCAATTGGGAACAGGTTGCTCCCGATTCTCCCTTGCTTCGCAAGGAGGTGGGGAGTCCCGAACGGTTGTACGAAAACATAAAACTACATGATAGTTTCAACACGGAGAAAGCGTTGAACAAATTTATCAGAGCCACACGTCCTACCCGACGTTTGCCGATGTTCTACAAATACGCAGCTACCGTAGCCTGCCTTATGGTGTTAGGCATTGGATATTATTTTTACCAAACCTCAGAGACAAGGGAAACACAACCCCGTTTACTGGTACAAAACGCCTACCTCGTGCTGGATGATGGCAAGCAGGTGGAATTAAACCGGCAAATGCAAATGGATTACAACGGACTAAAAATTATCAACACAGAAGAACGAAAAGTTTCATTTCAACACGACAAGGAGTCATCTTCTACCTCTCCCAACAAACTGGTTGTTCCGGAAGGCACGGAATATTCTCTCCAGTTAAGCGACGGAACAAATGTTCATCTGAACGCAGGAAGCACGCTTGTATTCCCTTCCGTATTCAGGCAAGATGCACGTGTCGTCGAACTCTCCGGGGAGGCCTATTTCGACGTGACACATTCCGGTATCCCTTTCATCGTGAAAAGTAAATCAATGGATGTCAAAGTACTCGGAACCACGTTCAACATGACGGCCTATCCCGAAGATCCGATTGTTGCCACCACCCTGTTAACGGGAAAAGTTGCCGTCACCTGTCATTCCCAAACCGACACGACAACACAAACAATCGTGCTGACACCCGGGTTACAAGCCCGTTTCCAGCCACGGGAAGATGTGTTAAAAGTAGATTCCGTTGACGTTGAGGAACAAACAGCTTGGAGAAGAGGAGAATTTGCATTTGAAAATGTCAATCTTGGCAATATAATGACAATTATAGGAAGAAGTTTTGCTTTAGACGTTACTTTTGACAATCCTGAACTACAAAATATTACATGTTTCATCTCTATACAACGAGACAAAGGGTATGAAGAAATATTGAAAATTATTCACATGGCCACGGGCGTTAAGTTTAAAAAGAACAGAAACGAAATTCGAGTATATAAATAAATTGAGAGATGTCGACACCATCTCTCAATTATAACAGATTAAATTATTGACCAATAAATTAACCTTAAAACCATTACAAAGTTATGAAATAAATCAGTGTTTTCCTAATATTAATGATAATGGGCGTTAGAAAATTCATTCTCTTGACAATTTTTGTAGTCTTGTTGGGGACTTTAAGGGAAACGTGGGCTCAAAAAATAAGCATCCACATGAATAACGCCACATTGGAAGAAATTCTGAAGAAAATCAAAAAGAAAACAAAATTCGACATGATGTACCAAATAAAAGATGTGAAAAAAATCGACAAATGCCAATCCGTTCATTTTGACGAAACGGAGTTACAGGAAGTCTTAGCTTACTGCCTACAAGAACTTCCGTTGGATTTTCATATCTATAATCAAACCATTATCATCACGAAAAAAGATATTACTTCTATCCCCTCCATGCGTACCATTGCCGGGGTAATCCGGGATGAACAAGGAAGCGCATTACCCTCGGCAACGATTCTAGTGAAAGGAAGCAGTCGAGGCACTATTTCCGATAAAAACGGACGGTTTTTCATCCGAATCCCGAGAAAAGAAAACACGGTATTGATCACGAGTTACGTGGGTAAAAAGACCTGTTACACGTCGGTCGCACAAGATTCCTCGTATACAATTACTCTTGTCACGGATGTAGAAAAGGTTGAGGATGTTATCGTAAACGGCTACCAAGTTATTGCCAAGAACGAAATGACCGGAGCAACAACAACGATAAAAGGAAAAGAGATACGTACTCCCGGTGCTAATTCTATCGAATCAGCTTTTCAAGGAATGTTTAACGGGCTAAGCGTAATTATTCCTTCCGGAAATATCGGTTCCTCCGGACGCATGAAAATACGCGGAACATCCACGGTCGTGGGTAATCCGGAGCCTCTTGTCGTTGTTGACGGTATTATTCGGGAGAATGCATGGGCTTTTGACCAAAACACATTATACGATTTACTGAATAACGGGACAATGGCTAATTCTGCTCGGGCCAGCATCATGGGTAACAATTTGACAGGAATTAATGTCGACGACATCGCTACTATCACTCTGCTCAAAGATGTTTCTGCCACGGCAATTTACGGTATAAGGGCCTCCAATGGTGTTATTGTAATTACAACCAAACAAGGAAAACCTAACAAACAAGATGTTTCTTTTCGTAGTGACATCACATTTAGTCCCATTCCCAGTTACAAGAATAGTAACGTGATGGATGCCTCTGAACGCCTGAACTTATCTAAAGAAATTATTGATGCTGGTATTTCATACGCCCAAGTACCTCAAAACATCAGTTATGAGGGGGCTTATATGGATATGATTTCAAAAAAGATCTCCTATTCCGAATTTAACAAGCGAATCCGACAATTGGAAACCATGAATACCGATTGGTTTAAAGTTTTAGGCGGAACTTCCATCAGTCATAATTATCACCTTAGCATAAGTTCCGGAAAAGGAAATTTGTCTTATTACGCATCTTTAGGCTACCGTGATGAACAAAATACATTTAAAAATAATGACCGGCAAACTTTCACCGGAATGATTAATTTTAATACCCGATTCTCTGAAAAACTAAAAATGACGATATATGTATCAGGTTATAACATAAAAACTTCCGGTTACTATATGGGGATCAATCCGGAACAATACGCATTAAATACAAGCCGTGCCATTGGCTCTGAACAATTTTACATGAAGGGGAAAGGAACCATGTTAAGATATATTGAAAACAACTCGGAAAAACAGATTCAAAAATTAGTTCACTTTAATATGTTACATGAATTAGACCACACGGGCAATGACAATCACGCTACCGAAATTTATCTCGGCTCACATGTGGAATGGCAACTTCTTCCCTGTTTAAGCGTAGGATTTATGCCTGCATGGTCACAAACAAATAACAAGAATAAACTTTGGGCGGATGAACAATCTTGGTATGTCGCTTTGTTACGAGGTGCAAATTACGGAGAACTTGAAAGTGAGGTGTCCAAGCCATTTTTACAGTATCTAACGCCTCTCCTTGAAGGCGGAATCCTTGACCATTCACAAATAACGCATCAGGCATATACAATTAAAGGACAAATAAATTATCGTAATCTGTTTGGAAAAAATCAAAATCACTCTTTCAATGCGACACTAGGAGTTGAAGTTCGACAAAATAAATACACGGGGACAACAGGATTAGAACTCGGTTACGATCCCAAACAAAAAGGATATATTAGTCACGATTATTCTTCACAGGCAGAACGTTTCCAATATATCCAGGAACATTTCCCTAACATTGTTCCGCTTAGTCCGAATAATTACACGCTTAACGAGCATAATTTAGAATTAACGGATCGTGTTGAAAATGTGTTTTCTCTTTATAGTGCATTAGGTTACACGTTCGATTCTCGTTATACTTTCACGTTGAATCTTCGAAATGATGCCTCCAATCGTTTCGGGAAAAATACAAATAACAGGTTTTATCCCGTATGGTCTATCGGAGGAAGATGGGATGTACATCAAGAAAAGTGGTTTCCATTAACCAGGTGGCTGAATGAAGTCACCCTTCGGATTTCTTACGGGCGTCAAGGAAATGTTGTTTCTAACGTATCCCCTCATACTCTAGTTAGTTATGTATCTAAAGATATGGTTACAAATGAAGAATACTTACAATTACAACAACTTCCGAATCCTGATCTCAAATGGGAAAAAACGACGTCTATGAATATTGGAGCTGAATTGTCTTTTTTTGAAAACAGGATAAATATTATTTTTGATTTCTATACCAAAAAAGTCCGCGATATTGTCGTTGAAAAGTCTATTCCAATAGAAAACGGATTTCAAAGAACATATATAAATAACGGTTCTCTTGACACGCAAGGATATGACTTGGAAGTCGATATTTTTCCTGTCTCAACTCCTGATTGGGAATGGCGTGTTCGCTTCACGGCAGGGTACACGAAAAATATTCTTAACAAAAGTAATTCCGATCAACAAACACTAGATCATTTCACAAATGGTTCTGCTGTTATAGATCGTTTCCCGGTATCCGCATTCTGGTCTTTCCCGTTCATCGGATTATCATCGACAAACGGAGCTCCTCTATTTGCCACGATAGACCAACCGGGCGGTATTCCTAAAAAAGTTTCCGGTTCTCTTTTGGAATATCTCGTTTACAGCGGAGTTTCCGAACCTCGCTTAAGTGGAGGCATTCAAACGATGCTTCGCTATAAAAGGATTTCGCTAAATGCAATATTTAACTATCAAACAGGCCATCACAAGCGTCTTAATCCTTTTATGAGTAGTAGCAAAGATGGAATGATGGCTATTCCTCAAAGCAATCAAAACGCTTCCAAAGAATTACTCGACCGATGGCAACAGCCCGGAGATGAAAAGTTCACCAACATACCGTCTCTCCAATCAAGAGATGAAGATATTTCTTCTTACCTCCCGGATAATTCTTTAACGAATAGTCTTTATAAAGAAATATATCGTTACACGTTATATAACAAAAGTAACGAACGTGTCGTTTCAGCCAGCCATATTCGGTGTAATCGTATCACTTTGGGCTATGATGTTCCTTTCTGGAAAAATAAGTATCTAAATATAAGTTTTACTATAACTAATCCATTCATTATTAAGAACAAGCGATTAAAACGACAAGATCCAGAAGTGATGAACTTTAACGCAGATTATTATACTCCCACAATGAGTAGACCTAAAAACTACTCTTTAAGTGTTGAAATTCATATTTAACCATTCAAATTCATATAAAAAACAGAAATGACCAAACAATTAATTAATCTTAAAACCAAATTGTATGAAAACTAACATTTATCTATTCATTATCAGCTTATTGCTCATTCTTGGACAAGGGTGTGTGAAAGAACTGCACGATTTGCCTCCTCGTCCGGATATTGCAATTAAATTGAATGGGGTCGCTCAAGACTCTATCATCGTTGCTCCCGGCGAAGAAATAAATATCGAAATCACCTGTTCCGCACAACAAGGTGTTCTACGAGAAGTAGTCATCAGAGATAATGCCGGAGCCAATCTCCCCGGTTTTCCCGTAACTCTTGATTCTATCGAGTTACAAAACAAATCTATTTTCACGTATGAATTTAAAGCCAATGATTATATTGCCGATAGAGGGCAAACTTACCAAATATATAGCTTCCAAGTAATTTGCCAAGACGACAATAGCCCCAAACAGCTCATCAATAAAACAATTACTATTCTCATTGCCGATGAATTAAACAGTTACACGGTAACTTTAGGAGCACAGGAAAACACTGAACATGGAGGTTTTTTAAATTTGGCAAGTGGAAAAGTCTACACGCTGGAAGAAGTTAGACAAATGACACTGGAAGAGCTACAACAGATTGATTTTTGTTACTTTTGGGGAGAAGAGGGACTTGCCGCCTCCACACAACAAAATTTTATACCCCTGGTTGGGGCCCAATCTTATAGTCCCAGTTGGTATTATTATCTAACGGCACCTGAATATGCCGAATTTTACAAAAAATTCTCCATACCAGCAATTGAACAAATCCCTGTTGATGGTAACAAGATGACTATTCGGTTTCCTCAATTCGTAAAGAAAACATCAGATATTCCATTTGAACAATACAGATTGACAACTGATGTATTAAAATATACACAATCATTCTCAACAACCCTACCTCCCCCTGTTGTTTATGGTATTTATGCCTATACTCACCAAGTATTTCCAAATTGGCCTGAAGATCAAACCACCTCATTATTAAAGGCTTCTATTATTCGAATAAATTCGTTGGATCCGGGTCCTTCCGGAAGTATCACCCTAGATGTTAAAGCTTCGACCAAATACAACTATTAATATTTATTCAAATGAAAAACAATATATCATATATAAAATATACAATCAGTCGATTCGTACTGATTCTATTGGTCATATTACCGACTTATTTATATGCACAACAAAACCCGATTACAGTGTCCGGTGTCGTAAAGGACAAGACAGGATTAACTTTACCTTCTGCTAGTGTCACTTTAAAAGGGGATACCAAAGTAGGAGTCCTTACCGATCAAAAAGGCGAATTCAAAATTACCGTTCCAGAAGGTTCTACATTAATTTTCTCGTTCATCGGGATGAAGACTCAAGAAATTACAGTAAACAAGAAGAAGCTTACCTATACTATCACGTTAGAAGAAGAGACACAAGATCTGGAAGAAGTTGTTGTGACGGGATACCAAAAATTAAAACGTCACGAAGTTGTAGGTTCGACCTATACGGTTAAAGGTGATGATATTCGTGTTGCCGGGATAAATCAACTCGATGCCGCACTTCAAGGATTAATTCCTGGAGTCAGCATCACACTTCCTTCCGGAATGATTGGTACTGCGGCTCAAGTCAGAGTTAGAGGAACTTCTACTATCGTGGGTAATGCTTCTCCCGTTTGGGTGGTTGATGGTATGATACGGGAAGACCCTATTCCATTCGACGGACAACAATTGAATGATATTCTTAATTCGGGAGATATTTCCAGTTCCATGGCCAGTATTTCTGGAAGCAGTATTTCCGGCGTAAACCCGGATGATATTGAAAGTATCACTTTCTTGAAAGATGCTTCTGCCACAGCAATCTATGGTGTTCGTGCCGCCAATGGAGTTATTGTCATCACCACGAAAAGAGGAAAAGACACTCAAGGGAAAATTAACGTGAATTTTCGAAGTGACATATCTATTACTCCCAAAAGAAGTTACTCCCAAACGGACAGAATGAATTCTGCCGAAAGGATCGAATTATCAAAAGAAATTATCGAAGCAGGTCTACCATTCTCCGAATTTCCTGAATTAACAGGCTATGAAGGTGCCTATCAACAACTCGTATCCAAAAGAATCTCCTATACGGAATTTAATCAACGTGTTTCCCGAATGGAGTCTCAAAATACAGACTGGTTTGATATTTTAGCAAGAACGGCTATCAGTCAAAACTATACGCTGAGTTTAAGTGGAGGGAATAAAAATATAAATTTTTATGGCTCAATTGGTTATAATAAATCTCTCAATAGTTATAAAGGAAATGATCAAGAAAGGAAGACCGCAAGTTTAAATATTGATACGAAACCGGGAAAGAAGTTACGTGTAAATATGCAATTCTCTGCAAATCAAACTATCACGAATGCATATTATTCAGGAGTTAACCCGGAAGATTACGCTTTAAACACGAGTCGAATTCTTGGTGCCGATGAATGGTATCTGACCAATGCCCCGCAAACGGAATTCTATTACATGGAAAATAATTCCAAGAAAACAATAAAAAGAGAGATTCGTTATAATTTCCTCAATGAATTGAAACATACGGGTAATGAAAACAAAAATACTAATATTAACATACAAGGCAATATTATCTGGAATATATTGCCTGAACTAAGATGGGAAATTACCGGAGCTTTCTCTAAAACGAATAGCACGGCTAACGTGTGGGCAGACGATCACTCTTACGCCGTTTCCACGATCCGAGGAGCTAATTACGGGCAATTAGTCACAGGAGAAAAAGATGCTTGGCTAGCACTTGCTTCTGCTCTACCTTACGGGGGTATTCTAAATTACAATTTCACGGATCAACAAAGTTACACGTTCCGGAACCAATTAAACTATGGAAAAACGTTGGGTCGAGAAGGGCTCCATGCCATCAATCTTGCCATTGGTCATGAAATTAGAAGTAATGTATATACCGGACAACAGGGTATGGAATATGGCTATATGCCGGATCGAGGGAAAAGTGTGGATTATGACTATTCTAAACAAGGAAATTTGGATTACATCAAAAGCATCTATCCCGATTGTAACGTGACGGATCTTAATACTCCGGCATTTTCCCAACGTCACTCTATTTCTATCATTGACAAAGTAGAAAACTATATGTCATTTTATGGAACTATCGGTTATGCATACGATACCAAATATAGTTTTTCATTCAGCATGCGTAATGATGCATCAAACCGTTTCGGAGAAAACACAAACCATAGATTTAACCCGACATGGTCTGCCGGAATCCGTTGGGAAATAGCCCAAGAAAATTTCATGAGACAGTTCGGCTGGTTGAGCGGATTAACTCTTAGAAGTTCATACGGTTTCCAAGGAACAGCTGCTTCCAATGTGGGACCGGATCTAATCGCAAAGTTCAATATTGCCCCGGATGTACTGACCGGAGAACAATTTTTGGCTATCAAACGATTTGCCAACAAAGATTTGAAATGGGAGAAGACGGGGAATCTCAATGTCGGAATAGATCTCTCGTTATTCGATAATCGATTATACGGAAGTATTGACTACTACTATAAAAAAACAACCGATGTTATCGCTCCTATAGCTATACCCACGGAAAACGGGACTACAACTATGCAGATCAATAATGGAACCGTTATTAACAAAGGATATGATCTTGCCGTTACCGTTGTACCGATACAAAATACCAATTTACGCTGGAGCATTAGTGCCACCACTAGTTTCAATCGAAATAAAGCAAAAGATAATGTCGATTCTCCGAGTCTTGAAAAAATCACGGATGGAAGCGTTATTGTCGATGGTTATGCCTTAGGAAGTTTCTGGTCTTTCCCCTACATCGGATTATCCGGAGGAGGACGCCCATTATTTGCTATCATTGACGAAACACCAGGTACATTGTCACCCGTACAAGGTTCATTATTAGAATATATGGTGTACAGTGGAGTTAAAGATCCCGTTCTTAGCGGTGGATTGTCTACTTCATTCAGATATAAACAATTCACTTTGGGAGCAACTTTCAACTAGGGCACCACAAACGTCTAAATCCATTCATGCAAAGTTCTAGCTCTTCAAGTGGATACGGAGCATTAAAAATCCCTACTCCGGAGAAAAATGCCAGCAATGTTTTAACGAAACGTTGGCGTCAACCCGGTGACGAAAAGCATACAAACATTCCGGCATTATTAGCACAAGATGAAGATTTAAAAAATTATCTCCCGGACAACTCTTTATCTATGGATAGCTACAATGCAACGTATCGCTATACCATATACAATCTTTCCGATCTTCGGGTTGTAAAAGCCAATCATCTCCGGTGTAACAATATTAATGCGGCTTATTCATTTTCGAAAAAGCAACTAGATAAAATAGGTCTCAACAGTCTGATTTTCGGAGTAACTGTTACAGATCCTTTCATCATTAAAAGTAAAAAAATGGGGAAACAGGATCCGGAAACGTTAAGCTCCAACGCAAACAAAGTTATTCCTGTCGTTGATCGACAAAGTAAGGTTTCATTCAGTATCAGTCTCGGATTTTAAATATCGAAAAATATGAAAAATATTATACAATACGCATTATTAATCCTTGTTATCGGTTTATCGTCTTGCAACGACTTTCTTAAAGAAGCTTCACAAGACGAGGTTATCCCTTCTTCTGTCGAAGATTTAGATCAACTACTCGCTTATGAAGGATACCCTAGAAAAGAAATCCCACTCATGTCATATCTTTGTTTGCTAGATGACGACGTAGAACAATATATGTCCACCAGTCAGAATGCTCAAAAACAAACAGAGGTTTATAGTTCTATTTACTTGTGGGGAAGAAGAGAAAGTGCGAATAACACGACCATGTTCGATGATTGCCAAGAAATCATGTCGAATGCCCAGAGAAAGATAACACTTGATTCTTACCAAGCATTCTATAAATTGATCGCAGGATGTAATGTTGTCCTAGATATGATGGATGAGGTTGTCGGGGAAGAACTTACCAAAAGTCGAGTAAAAGGAGAAGCTTTGGTATTGCGCTCTTTCTACTATTTTAACCTGATAAACCTATACGCTTACCCGTACAACGCTTCTAATGCTCCTAACGGAAACTCTAAAGGTATTCCATTGAAATTAACCAGTGACATCGCTCCAACTTCCGTACCATGCAGTACGGTTGCTCAAGTTTATGACAGAATTATAAAAGATGTTGAAGAAGGAATTGCTTACCTAACGGAAACCAAGGCTAATGGCTCCAAATATAGAATAGGAATAAATGCCGCACATTTACTCGCCAGTCGTTTTTATTTATTCATGGAAAACTGGGAGAAAGTTGAAGAGCACACCACAGCTATTATAAATTCTTATGACGGGTTAGTACCCATTTTCAACATGACAACAGTTAATTATCCTGCTCAAATAAATATGATTACGGCCATGAGCTATCCATTCATATATAACTTAAGTAATCCGGAAATTATCTTTGTATATTCAACAAGGGAAGAGACATCATCATTGATCAATTCCTCTTGGAACTGCGAAGCTTTTCGTGCTTCAACAAGCTTAGTCTCTTGTTTTGAAAGTAACGATCAACGTCTGAATGGATATTTATGCGCAACCAACGGAATGAGGAAGAGTTCTAAAATAAGCTTTTCGGCCACAGCCACGTTCCCATTTGGTTCCGGGCTTCGTTTAAGCGAAGTATATTTAAACCGTGCTGAAGCATATATTCAACTGGCAATGACAGGAAAAAAGGAACTCCTTGAAAATGCTATCAATGATTTGAATTCCATTCGGGTAAATAGAATTAAAAATTATGCCAACAATGCTTGGACTACAAACACATTTAATCAGGATGTTAATCTTATCCTTGAAAAATGTAGAGAAGAACGTCGTCGGGAATTAAACTTCGAAAATATGCGCTGGTTTGACCTACGAAGATATGGTATGAAAGATTTCTCTCACACAATAGATGAATCGACTATCCCCGGAGATGAATACACGGTTCAAATCGGCACGGAATCACTATTAACATCCGGTAACAGTTAAATGTTATCGGATTTTTCTTTTAAATAGCTGATATTAAACGTTTTACTTTCGCCCCGTTTAACTTTTAATAACCTGCCTGTGTAGGCATATTTGTAGGCATATCCCCTCTACAGGCATAAAATAGGCATATAAAAATGACGGCAATAAGAGTTGTAAGACAAGGCAAAAAAGGCAAAACCGACCGGCTCCCCCTGTATGTGGAATTTTATATCAACCGCGAGAAAATAAGGATCGCGGTAAGGTTAAGTGTCACCTCTAAAGAATGGGATGAGCAAAACGAAGTGATAAAAGGCCGGGACAAAGAGAGTAAAGACAAAAATTTAATCATCTCAAACATCCGGTCACGTGTAAGCGACATATTTGTTCGTGCCCGTCTTAAAAATGAGACGCTGACAAAAGAAAGTTTCTTCCGCCAGTATAACAATCCTTCCGATTTTGGTACTTTCTTTGATTTTGCACGGGTTTACCTCAAACAAATTAGCAAAACTATTTCTTTCGGTACCTGGAAACATCACGTTTCTATCATCAAGAAACTGGAAACATTCGCCCCCGGCCTTGTATTTTCAGAGATTACCCATGAATTTCTCCTGTCTTTCTTTGCATATCTTCGCAAAATAGGTAACATGGATTCTACGGCATGGCGTAACATGGCTACTATCAAAATATATGTAGGTGCCGCCATACGTGGCGGTTATATGGACCAGGACCCGTTCGCGGCCATAAAGATACGTCGCCCCAAAAGTGAAGTTATATACCTGACGGAAGAAGAACTCCTCCGCCTGACCGCTTTGTACCGGTCCGGCCGCTTGGAAGAATGTACCCAGAACGTACTCCGTTTTTTTCTGTTTCTTTGTTTTACTTCTTTGCATATAGGCGATGCAAAAGCATTGCAGATAAACCAGTTCATAGGGAATGAACTACACTACACACGAGGCAAGACCAAAATACCGGTAACTGTACCTTTATCGGACCCGGCACGTTATATCTATGAATATTATCGGGCCGGACGTACAAAAGGCAACCTGTTTATGAACCTTCCCACGGATCAGGATATAAACCGGGTACTGAAAACTATAGCCGGTAAAGTAGGAATAACAAAGGATATCAGTTCAAAAACCGGCCGGCATACATTCGCTACCTTGTATTATAAGAAAACACATGATATCGTAACGCTATCCCACCTTTTGGGACATAGTTCTATAACTATGACAATGGTTTACGCACATGCTCTGGAAGATGAACGCGAAGCGGGAATACACGCCTTTGATGATATGTTATAACTAAAAGAGTGAAGGGGAAACGTGTTTCCCGCTTCCCCCTTCACTTTTTCTACTCCAACGTATAAACGCTCCAGTCTATCGCCTTTTTAAGTGCCCAGCCTTCCTTTTGTGTCTCCTGTATATGTTTCACGGCACCGGTGTAAAACTCTTGTAGTTGTTGCATACTTGCAAACTCGTAAAACGTCGGGTTGTCTTCTTCCCCGAGCTTGAAAGTAACAGGAAGGTTTTCCCCGCCTGTCTGCAAGGCAAGATCGTACGCCGTCTTATAATTCATCTGGTTCTCCATGGAAAGCCAGACTTTCAGGCCGTTCCATACGTACCCGCTTTCGATCGTGTCGGTTATCTGCCTGTTATACCACTGATTAATAACCGCCTTGATTTCTGCCAGTGCGGGTAGATGATCGAACGTCTCTTCCATGTAACTACGTTGCACTCCTTCGGGTGTCTCTGTTTCCTGGTAATCCCACGTAATACGCCAGATTCCCCGGCGGCGGTTGGTACATCTTACCGGTTCCGCCTTGCTGTCTGCATAAATTCGTATCATTTCAAGTAAAATGTATAATTATCAATCCTTTTTCACTTACTTCACCTTCGCAATGTGCTTCAAAAGGCAGTTCTCCGTCTTTTGCCGCTGATTCACAAATGAAAAGTGTTTCCTCCAGGCTGGTAAAATACTTTCTCTCCTTGCCGTCGAGTTCCAGCTTTATAACAGTCCGGTTTCCGTTTTTCGTCGGCACATCCTTTTCATAATCAAGTACGATCACATCCTTGTTCATCAGTTCGGGCGACTTGATCCTTGCCCCGGTAAATCGTTTCCGTCCGTCTTTAGGCTTGTACTTGTAGCCCAAATCTTTTAATTTTTTCATTTTCTTTCCTGTTAGTTTATAAAATAAGTTCTTGCAATCGGCATGTTTTGTAAGCCCGTAAAATGAAGCGGTTAACTCCTGCCTACGTTTCTTGCTTTTAACCTTGTGCATCTTGCGGGCGAACTTTTGTTTGTTACGCTTCCTTAACCGTACATGATCCGGGCGGGTTACATATCCCAGAAAGTCGATACCTTCGGTGATCGGGAAAACGGTATCATTACTTTTAATCTCCAGGCGGGCTTTCCTGGCCTGTTCATGAATGATATCCCTAACCTTCCAAAGGTATTTCTTACTACCGGAAAGCACCAGACCGTCGTCACAATACCGGTAATAGTGTGCTACTGCCTCCTGATCCTTTAACCGGTGATCCAGGTAAATAGACAGAAGCAAATTACAAAGCCCCTGCGATGATCTTAGCCCGATACTTACGCCTTTAGGCATCATGCGGATGCACTCTTCCAGGATTCCGATTAATATTTTATCCTTGAACATCTTTTTCACTGCATCCAGCAAAACGTCCTGGTCTACGCTCTCATAGAATTTCGTTATATCGAACTGGTACCCGAACAGGGTTCCTTCGGGATCATCCTTTATATCTTTAACGATATACTGTAAAAGGTCATGCGTACCCCTGTTTTTAATGGATGCGGAAGTAGTCCGGATAAAACGTACTTTCAAATGCCGGTCCACCACATTCATAACAGCGTTAAGAACGATCCTGTCCTCCAGGGAAACCGATTGTACGATCCTTACCTTCGGCCCGTCGTCTACGGTCATTTCCCGATATCCTCCGAGCTTGAACCGCCCGCTCCTGATCCGCTGCCTGATCCTCTCTACTGCCTTCGGGACATCCGCCAGTATTCTACGCCCGGCAAAGCTGCGCTTTCGTCTTCTTTTGCGCAATACCGTTTTTATGGCGTCCTCTATATTGGAGTCCTCGACAATCTCTTCTATAATATTATCTTCTCTCCACATGATAATTAAATTAGCCTTCAATTCCCCGGGCCGGGCTTCTTCGAAAAAAGTTCCTACCAAACCCCATTGCCCTGCGCTTTATTTTTCCCCTTTCCAGCCGTAAACGGCTGCTGTTGGCGAGGCTCATTCCTCTTGGCTCCACGCCGGGGACACGTCCCCACTGTTGTACGCCAATTTTTAAGGCTTATGCGCTTTTTCTTTATCCTAATTGTTTGCAAGCCGAACACCGATGTTCGCATTCGTGTTCGATGAATCGTTATTCGCGTTCGCATACGAAACACCGCCTAACGCGTTCGCGTTGTTGTTCGACCGATACACCACACGAGTGTATATGAGGAAATCCGCCTTTGTACTTTCAGGAAGCACCGGCACCCGTCTTACTTCCGGACGCCTGCGCTACCCGCACAACGTTTTACGTTGTTTTTTTTATCTTAATCAGCCTGATTTATGGCTTTAAAGGCCGCGACGCTACCCACCCAGCGTATTATGCCCCTGAAGGCAAGCCGAACACCGATGACCGCATTCGTGAACGATGAATCGTGATTCGCGCCCGCACACGAAACACCGCCCAACGCGTACGCGACGCTGTTCGACCGATACACCACACGAGAAAGCCCGGTACCCACATAGAACCTGTCGAACCAATGAGAGGAAGTGGAACCGCCTTCCTTGGCCGCAATCAAATCCATATACCGGCCCCAAACCATGTGGGTAGGATAAATATCTGCATTATAAACAGTAATTCCCTGTACAACGCGTTCCGTTCCGTCCGGCATGGTAATAAACCACCTTCCGTCCGCTGCCGTCTTGTTTACCGTGACATACTGCAACCATTCCGCCTTGTTTCCCTGGAAATTTTCATATCCCAGTACATTGACGGACTGATAATTTACACCGTCCCGGTAAGCACCTTCCGCCTGTGGATTGGAACCGCCTTTTTCCTTATAATAAGAAACCGTATCACGCATCCCCAGTGCATTTGTAAGGCCTGTTACTTTCTGGTAATTATTTGTTCCATATCCGCAAACTCCCTGCGAATCGGTATTACCGTATTTAAAGAAATGCAGGTTACCCGCGTCCTTGTGCATCTCCCAGTCGAACAGCTGGAAACCTTTGCCCCGGTTCTGGGCGTATTTGACAGCCTGGGCCTGTGAAATGGTTCCTACACTTGAAACACCACTGACAGAACGCAATACATCATCAATCAAGTAAGCTTCATAAGCACCGCCCAGGCATTCCGTATGCTCTACCCAGTCCGGCTCGATCGCTTCCACACTTTCCGATGTTGTGAGTAAAACGAAATCGAAGGTCGCCGAATTAAGGAAGGTAAAGGCCAGTTTCGTTGCCCCTGCGGGAACGGCACAAAACAGGTACATACCATTGATAAAACCGTTCGCGTTTGAAACGCTGATCCGACTTACTATTTTGCCCGTATCATCAATAAATACAGCCCCGTAAAGAGTGGAAGCCAGACCGGGAAAACGAACCTGCTTGTAATCCCGGACGTCCACCAGGGCGAATGATCCGGATTCATATTCATTCTTCGCCTCTTCAAGGGTCGTGTAATCCGTATTCTTACGAATCCCGATCCCTTCCGTTACCTCCAGCTCTTCGCGGGTAAGTTTTACACTGGTGTACCCAGCCGCTGCCGGCGCATCCTCATTGCTTGAAATAAAACCGTACAGACATTGGTTCAGCACGTCCGTTACTCCCTTGTACCAGTAATGAGGCTCATATACGTAAACTTCGCCTTCCGATCCGGTTAATACTGCATCTGTGGCGTTTTCCATGCTGTCACTATCGGCGTATTTGTTCCGGCTCTCATCATGAAGCGGATAACAGGTCATTTCACCCTCCGCCGTCTTTTTGGCCAGAACGCAATGTCTTTTCGCCAACACTTCCAGGATATGGGAAGACGGAGCAAATTCCGTATTATAGTCATATCCGGTGGAGTTATCCAGGTTTGTAATCTTTTCCCCGTCCTCCACCGTCTGGTCTATTTTTATGCAGACAAACTGCGGCTGAATGATATTCAGTTCCGGGAAGTGCGCACAGGTGGCGGCGTACTCTTCGTCCGACATGGACTGGGTAAGCCGGTACGTACCCACCAGGCGGCACGTCTGCACGTTTCCCCCGTCTTCATCAACACCACCCATTGTCATAAGCCCGCGAAGCAAACTTCCGTCCCCGTCCATATCTATACCGGTAATTCGTAAATAGTTGGTCGCGCTGCATTGCTGTAACAACGTGTTCCAGTCGATCAGGCTACAGTTATCAATCACAAGGCGCGTGATATTTG
>ERZ827450.1317-NODE-1317-length-26840-cov-3.431697_pt1 | contig 26840 bp, 26 predicted proteins | sample MGYA00519773_ERZ827450 | MGnify/ENA primary metagenome ERZ827450 (study PRJEB31778, sample SAMEA3449306) | human gut metagenome | biome: human gut; feature: human-associated habitat; material: faeces | place: United Kingdom | collected 2010/2012 ...
AGCCGGTCTCCGAAAGAATAGTGCCACCATTCCGACGGATAATTGACCAGACCGCACTTGGACAAAGCGTCCCTTAGAATTTCACGGTTGCGCCTGGCTTCCGCACTGATATGCGGACAGTCAAAGTCCGCCGTATCGTCAAAGCCCCGAACCGAGCCGCCCATGTCATATTCCCGGCCTTCGTCGTCAATTAACGAAATGTCCACGGACGCGCCGGACTGGTGGCCGCTTCCCTGGCGATAAGGATTGGCGGCAAAAACGTCGCATATTGCGATGAACTCTTCCGAATCAACCGGCAGCCGAGGATGTTTCTTTTTCTGTTCCGCAACAACCGAATCCCAGAGCTTTATTTGTGCCGACATGGGGCGGTAAGCTTCGTAAACGACAAAATGATAACCCTGCGGCAAGTTTCCGGCAGCTTTTTTCAGCAAGTCGTAAATATAGGCCCGGATGAGCCGGATGTCGGTAAAGCGGGAATTAAAGAAGATGCCGTCTTCTTTTCTTATTTCAACCAGTCGAACCGGATTTTCGATCTCGGAAATAACCAGCGGTTCGGGCAGATTTGCATCGCTGAACATTATTTTGAACTTCTTTGGCGGTTTATTAATACGGCAAAAAGCCCGGACATTTTTTGATTAAACGGCGAAGTGCGGTAAAAGTCTTCCTTGTGTACTTCAAAAACGGCGCGCGGTTCTCCGTGCCCGTAATGGGACGCCTCGTTGTAACCGACCTGTTTGCCGCCGATACGCTCAATGAGCTTGCGTGAAAACTTGTTGGCCGGATGAGCCGTAATGTCCAACTTTCGGTAAGCTTTGAAAAAATGATGAACCAGTCCCCGCACGGCTTCCGTCGCATAACCGTGTTCGCCGTATCGGGGGTCGATGAAATAACCCAGATCGCCGTATATCTTTTTGCCGTTTTCCTCTATGGGAAGCATGTCAATCGTAACGTTGCCGATGAGCTTGTCGTTCGGCAGACGCACGGCCATGCGATAGGTCGAGCGGGGATCCTGCCGGCGCTCCCTTTCCGCCTTGATTAAAAAGTCCGAGACTTTGTTTCTGATAACGTTGTCTCTTTGCGGCGTGTCCCGATCAACCTGAAAAGTGTAAAAAGGGCAGTAGCCTTCGGTTGCCTTAACATCGGCATTGTGGTTAATGTTAAAGGCAATTTCCTGCAGGCGGTGAAAGTCTGAAGTTTTAAACTCGTCTATAATCAGGCGATCGGTTTTGATGGGAACGAAAATTGACTCGGGCATTCCAAAAATCCTTATTTTGCTTAATATATGCCTCAATAGCATTAAATTGTTCAAAAAACAACTTTTTTCTTTGAAATTTAAACTGAAATCTAAATCCTGTCCGCCCCGTCGCAGATCAAACCGGATTGCGCGGCTGCCGGAGCGCGTAGAACCTCGTAGATAAATAGTCTATGTGTGTTGAAAGCGCCGAAACAATGACTATCTCTACAGTGTCACGATGGTGATATATCAAACGAAAGTTTCCTATATCAGCTATGAGTGGCAGATGAAAAAAACAACAGATGTTTACAGTACCCGGAAAAATTTATTTTTTCTGCGGTTACAGACAACAGCTTTCGTTTTTTTGGGAGGGGATTGTAAGAGCCCCTCCTTTTTTATTCTTCGCCGTCTTCCTTGACGCGCTCAATGTCGGCGCCGACACCTTTCAGCTTTTCTTCCAGTTTTTCATAACCGCGGTCAAGATGGTAAACGCGGTTGACGACGGTTTCTCCTTCTGCCGCCAGTCCGGCCAGCACCAGCGCGAAAGATGCCCGCAGGTCGGTAGCCATGACCGGCGCGCCCGACAGTTTTTTTACCCCGCGGACAATTGCGGAAGCATGCCCGTGTACGTTAATGTTTGCACCCATGCGCAGAAGTTCGGGAACGTGCATGAAACGGTTTTCAAAAATCGTTTCGGTAACCATGCCTGCGCCTTCCGCCATGGTCAGCAGAGCCATGAACTGTGCCTGCAAATCGGTTGGAAAGCCCGGAAACGGTTCGGTAATGATGTCTTCGCCGATAAGCTTTTTCCCGGTTGCGTCGACCAGAATTCCCCGCTCGGTGGGCACGACTTCCACGCCCATTTTCTGCAAAATCTGCATCGGTGTTTTAAGTGTATAGGTCTGCGCGTTAATCAGCTCGATTTTTCCGCCGGTAATTGCCGCGGCCACGGCATAGGAGCCGGCTTCGATACGGTCCGGGATAACCTTGTGCCGCGCGCCGTGCAGTTTTTCGACGCCCTCAATTGTCAGAATGGAAGTGCCGATGCCCGAAATCTTGGCGCCCATGTCGTTCAGCAGGTTGATTAAATCGCCGATTTCCGGTTCTTTTGCGGCATTTTCCAAAACCGTAATGCCGTCGGCCAGTGTTGCCGCCATCAAAACGTTGCAGGTTGCGCCGACCGAAACCGTGCGAAAAACAATGTGCGCGCCTTTCAGTCTGCCGTCGACTTCGCCGTAAACATAGCCGTTGCGGATATCGATTTTGGCGCCCATCTCTTCCATGGCCGCCAGATGAATGTCCATCGGGCGCGTACCGATAGCGCAGCCGCCCGGCAGTGAAAGTTCAACTTTTCCGGCTCGGGCCAGCAAAGGTCCAAGCACATAGTAGGAAGCGCGCATCTTGCGCACATAGTCGTAAGGCGCGGCAATGCTTGTCAGCTTCGGCGTACGGTAGGAATAAGTCTTGGTCGGATGTCCGTCGACAAAGTCGTCAAAGGAATCAATTTGCGTGCCGAGCTGCTCCAGCAGCAGATTCATTGATTTAATGTCTGATAAAATCGGCATGTTGGTCAACGTAACCGTTTCTTCGGTCAGCAGGCTGGCGCAGATAAGCGGCAGCGCCGCATTTTTGGCGCCGCTGATAAAAATTTCGCCGTTCAGCTGTCTGCCGCCCTTAATCTTAATCTTGTCCATTGGTCTTCTCGTCCTTGTTTTTCAGTTTTTCGCGTTCCTGTTGCTGCTGCCGGCGTTTTTCCAGATTTCTCTGTAAGGCTTTGGCTTCTTTTTCAAAGCGGATTTCGCTCGGCTTTTTCTTTTTTTCCATCAAAAATATCCTTTCCGGTTTCAGAGATTCTCAAACTATAAAACCTCTTAACAAAAAAAGCCATAAAATATTTTTTTCGGATGCACAGTTGCAGTTCCCTTTTTTTCTGCCATTCTCCGGTATATTCTCCTCCCGCTTCATCCGGCAATCCACGAGGTAAGCCTCATTGCTATTCATCGAAAAAACTGTTGTCGGCGGCTTTTTTATGTGATGTATACGGCTATAGAACTTACTGCCGGAATATTAAGCCGGAAAACTGAAGTTTTAAAAGTAGTATTTATTAAGAATTTGACATTTTGATTTCTGACATTAAAAATGAAATAAAAAGCCTGGTGTTTATTTATACAAGGAACAACTAATGAAAACGGGAATTTACAGACATTATAGAGGACATGTTTACAGAGTAATGTTTATCGGGAAACATACTGAAACTTTAGAAAATATGGTTGTTTATCAGGCGATAAATGCAAAAAATTCCTGTGAAAAATCTTCACCAGACCAAATTTGGGTTCGTCCTGAGAAGATGTTTTTGGAAAATGTTGTCGTTGATGGAAAAAACGTTCCCAGATTTACATATTTAGGAAAATGATGCGATAAAAAAGGAAAGAATATTCCGTGTCCGCAACAAATGCGGAATTCTTAAAAATGGTGCGCGATACTGTGCGATTATCGGACTGAAAACTACGAGGATTTTAAGGAATTAACAAGGAAAATGAGAGTTTTTATTTAACATTTTTTACTTTAAGATTGCATACTATATACACCTTGCCTATCAAATAAGGATACTATTTATGATAAGAAACTATATTAAATTAGGCTTGCTATTCCTGTCATTTTTTTTATTCCCCACAATGGCATTTGCTAATGGAGGGTTGCCCATATGGATAAATACAATTCAATCTGTAGCAGCTACTTCAGGAATTAGAGAATTGGGGGATCTTCTGTCAAGCTCCGTAATTACACTCGTTTGTTTAATGCTAATTATATTTTGTGAAACTTTATTTTTGAAAAAAAGATATTTTAAAACAACAAGTACTGCAAAAATAATTGAAGCGGTTTCTGTTTCAAACATTGTTTCAACAGTTCTAGGTGGCGTATTTTTGGTGGAAGCTTTCTATATTGCTGAAGATGATTCATTAGGATACTTACTGCTTGGACCTTTATATGGAATATTAGCCTATCTTCCTCATAATTCTATTGCTGCTACATCGGGTTTTGTTTTTATCCTTGTTTTTTATAATGTTTTCTTTTGTTTTTTCTCATATTTTATCGAGCGATTTATAACAAAAAAGTATTTACAAAGTGCATATAGTAACGAAGTCATTTCCAAAGGAATATTACGCGCTAATATTTTAAGTTATGCTATGTCTTTCTTCCTGATGTTGCCAATTTATATCATGTTGCACGGAATATTAAGAATATAATTAACTATAATAAATTGCGATTTTCGAAATGTTCAAAATCGGACTAAACAAATACTTGTTTAAAAAGAAAAAATCCGCATAAATGGCGGAATTATTAAAAATGGTGCGGCTGGCAAGAATGTAAATTCCCATTGCTTAAAAGCAACGGGTCCCTTTCGCGTCGTAAGGTTCAAACTTCGTATTTCACTAAGCTATTCGCTAAGTTCAACACTCGTTTTCACCAACTGCCCGCTCCGGACATTGCTTCGCAAGTCCGTCCTCGCCCGATAACCATTAAAAAAGCCCTCCATAAAGGAAGGCTTTTTTAATGGTGCGCGATACTATGCAGTTATCAGACTAATGAGTATGATGATTTTAAGCTTTTGAGTAGAAAATTGAGGCGTTTGAAGAGAAAGAATATATTTGAAAATCCAAATTTATTTTTGTATTATACTTAAAAAAAGAGGTTACTATGAAAAAAATTATACTAGCTACTGTTTTGATGTTATTGGGTTGTACTCAAATATCCTCCATAAATGTTTTGCCTAGTATGGAACCCGTTAAAGAAGAGAATCCTAATTGTATGGATATGCGTAGATTTAAAGTTTTTCAAGTTTTTGAGGATAGTTATGCTTTAGCGAGTGCCTGTACAGCAGAATATGATGAAAATTTTTGTATTGGTGCGGTCGTTTTATTAACCCCACAACGTAATATTGAGTATTATGATGAAATGTATGTATCTGCTCCTGATAATAAGTGTGCCATTCAAGATGGTGTTTTCAAATATGAAACAAAAAATAAAACCATTAAAACCGTTCCTGTAATACGTTTTGATTATGAATTCAGTTCGTCATCAGAAGAGGAAGATTTAGAACGTTTTTATGATAAAATGGAAGATGTTCGCTATGAATGTAAATTATCTGTAATCAACAATAAAAAACAAAACACAAAAGCTAATATAAACAAATGTGATTGCATTGTAGATTTTGTTGTAAGTGAATTTTTGAGTCTAAAAGATAAAGAACTAACAGAAGTTGATGTAGAAAAATTTGAAAAAGAATTTTCTAAAAAACTAGAAAAGAAATGCGGTAAAATTCCTGATTTTATGAAAAATTAAGATATGGAAATAATTTTATTTATATTTTTTGTTATTGTATGTATTACGTTCAGAATTTTACAAAAGGATATTTAGGAGAAAAAAGTGTTGCGCTAATTTTATCTTTTCTCCCTTCAGATAAATATAAAATAATTAATGATGTCTTGGTTAAGTCTAATGATAGAACAATCCAAATAGATCATATTGTTATTTCTATTTATAGAATATTTGTAATTGAAACTAAAAATTATAAAGGTTGGATTACTGGTTCGGACAATTCTGAGTATTGGACTAAAAATGTGTTTGGGAATAAATATAAATTTTATAATCCAATTAGGCAAAATAAAGCTCATATTTCTGCCCTTGGTAGGCAATTAGGTTTGAGTGTTAACAAGTTCATACCAATTATTGTTTTCTCAAATAGAGCTGATTTAAAGGTTAATACAGCACATAATGTTATTTATACCACTCAAATCAATAGGGTAATAAAAGAATATTCAGAAATAAAATTTTCAAAAACAGATATTCAAAAGTTTTACAATAAAATTTCTTTACTAAATATTGTATCATCTAAAGTTAGAAAGCAACATGTATTAGAAATTCAAAATACGATTACGACTAAACAACATCTAATGCAACAAGGTATTTGCCCGAGATGTGGACATAATTTAGTTCTCAGAAATGGAAAATATGGTAATTTTTTTTGCTGTAGCAATTATCCTAAATGTAGATTTATCAAACCTATTGAGCATAGAAATAGCGATTTTCTAAACAAACTGGCTAAAAAATTCATCAGAAACTTGTTAAAATAGTTTTTTATCAGACTGGGATTTCAATGGCTGAAACGCTTGATCTTATTAGCTTTCTTACGAAAAGTCCGATAATTCTTTCAAAATCATCATTATAAAAATCTCAAAAATCGGACTAAATAAATGATTGCTTAAAAAGAACAAATCCGCCACTCGGGCGGAAATATCAAAAATGGTGCCGCTGGCAAGAATCGGACTTGCGACCCCGTCATTACCAATGACGTGCTCTACCACTGAGCTACAGCGGCGACAACTGAAAGAAAACATACAGATTATAAAAATAAAAATCAAGTATATTTTTCATTTTTTGTGAATTTTTTTATACATTCGCCAACAGGCATAAAATTTGGTGCAAAAATAAAAAATTAGGTTATGATAAAAATATGTTTTCATAAATAAAGGTTCTAATCATGAAATATTCAACTGCTGCGTTAAAAGAAAAAATTCGTTCCTGGTTTGCCGAACCTCAGGGCAAAGCGCGCATCGCCTGTCAGGTTTTTGCCGTTTTGCTGGGGCTGGCCGCTCTTTTGATGATTATTGCATCCGTGGCTTACGGCTCCGTTATTGGACTGTTGGTATCGTTGCTGGTCGCGCCGCTGCTGATTTTGCTGCCGTTTTATTTTTATCATTTTTTCCGTACCATGTTGCACGGTGTTGCCGACAAACAGATTCGGCATCGCGAGCGTGCGCGTCAGGCCGAAGAATACAATAACCTGCCTTTCCGCCGGACTTTTCGCGGTATGGCTTTTTACCTGACCGGTTTCATTTTGCTCGTAACCATGCTGATGGGACTTTTGACCCAAAGTTACGACATCTTTTTTGAACTGGCGCTTATGCTGCCGATGATGTATCTGATGTATCGCGGTTATCGCTGGATTTTTGTTTTTGCCATTTTATGGTGGACGTTTGAGAAAGGGCTGCAGTTGTATGTTGCGCCCGGCAGTGCGTCGATAGCCAGTATTTTGGTCTGGTGGGCGGTCGTAACTTATGTTTATTTTCAGGCATATAAGGTCGAGGCGGTTCGCGCACGGCTTCCCGGTGCGCCGCGCAAACCCTGGCTGAAAGACCTCGGCCTGGCGCTGGGGGCGTTCGTTTTGCTGGCCGCCGCCCTCCATACGCTGATTTACTAGTCTTGTTTTGTGTCATTTTTAGCTGGCATTTTAAATTTAAGACGTTATCTTACTCCTTGATAAGTTAACGAAGGAGAAGATAAATGAAAAAAATTGTGTATGTGTTGTCTTTGTTGTTTATGATTACCGCTTGCAACGGCGATAATACGACGTTTGAAAACAACGCCTATAAACTGCGCAATGCCAAAAACGGCGCGGAAATTACGCTTGGCTTTGACGGCAAGGACAAGCGCTTTTTCGGACGTTCGGCAATTAACCGTTATTTCGGAACTTATAAAACCGAGGGCGACAAACTGACTTTCGGCCCTGCCGGTTCGACCATGATGGCCGGTCCCGGACATCTGATGGCCGCCGAACGCGAATATATGCAGTTTCTGCCGCAGGTTGCCACCTATCGTCTGGACGGCAACCGTCTGATTCTGAGCAAGGCCAACGGCGAAAGCATGGTTTTTGAAAGGACCGGGAAAGCCTCGTCGCTTGAATAAAAACAATGAAACCGGAAAAAGGCAGGGAACGTTCCCTGCCTTTTTTTGTCTTGAACCTTAAGGCTTGTTGTGCTATAAAAAGACTATTCCAAATGACTATTCTGAGATTAATTCATATAATTACAAACTTTTAAAATTAATTGTTATGTGTCACGCAGCCATTCATAAAGTTCACAAATTCGGTTTAATCGGATGTGACCGGAAAATAGAGTTTTTTGACGATTTTGCTTGTATCGGCGACGCTGTCAACGCAGCCCGCGGCAATAATTCCTGCCTTGGCGTGATTGCCCGCATTTTGCGTACGGATGGGACTGTTTTTCGCGAAAGAATAATCGTTAAAAATTCGCGCCATCAGGAATATGTCAGGCTTTTTAACGGCCGAAGCAAACATTCGACCATGAATTTTTAGAACTTTTCGGCAATTAAAAAAGAACTCCGGTGCTTTTAAGCGCCGAAGTTCTTTTTGTTTTTAAAGTTTTTTAGGCGAAAGGCACCAGCCCTTTGCCGAAAACCGCGTCTTTTAGCCGCTTCAGCGTTGCCTGAGCCGTCGGCCGCGCTTTGACGGCACCGTCCTGCAGCATATCCTCGACCTCGCTGAAATGTGCCATGTAATAATTGTATTTTTCGCGCGCATCTTTAATTTCGTTAATGACGGCGTCCAGCAGCATGTTCTTGATATGTCCGTAGCCGAGTTTTCCCTGCCGCAGTCCGTCGCCCATTTCCTGCAACTGAGCCGGTGTGGCGATGGATTTGTAAATTTCGTAGACCAGAATTTCTTCCGGATTTTTAGGCTCTTCCATCGGACGGGAGTCTGTTTTGATGGAGAAAATCGCTTTTTTTATGGCCTTGTCGTCTTCAAAGAGCGGAATGACGTTGCCGTAGGATTTGCTCATTTTTCGGCCGTCAATGCCCGGAACGACGGCGACGTTTTCGTCAATGTAATAAGTCGGCAGATGCAGCAGCCGGCAGCCGTAATGCGCATTGATGGCGCCGGCGATGTCGCGGGCGATTTCCACATGCTGAACCTGATCCCTGCCGACCGGAACGATGTCGGTATTAAAGGCCAAAATGTCAGTTGCCATTAGGGTCGGGTAGGTGTAAAGCCCCATGTTGATGCCGTCGTCGTCAGGTCTGTTGGCTTCGCGGTTTTTGTCGACGGCCGCTTTATAGGCATGCGCTTTGTTCATGAAGCCTTTCGGCGTGTAAGCGTATAAGATGGTTGTAATTTCATGAATTTCCGGAATGTCCGATTGCCGATAGAAAACCGATTCTTTCGGATTCAGGCCGCCGGCGAGATAAATGCAGGCGATTTCCTTCAGCTTCTGGCTCAAAACTGCCGGGTCTTTTTCGGCATTGATGGCATGATAGTCGGCGATGAACATATAATGCCGGCCGCCGGCGGCCAGAGCTTCCCTGCCGAGCTTAATCGCCGGTTTGATGGCGCCGAGATAATTGCCGAGATGCGGCGTTCCGGTCGGTTTGACGCCGGTTAAGATAACTTTCTTCTCAAACATTTTGTTTCTATTCCTTAATTTTTTATTGTATTTATTTACAAAATTGATACTCTACCTGCAAATTTAAATCAATCAAAAACTATAAACTGGGACAGAAGAAAATGTTGGATATTAAATATATTGCCGAGCACCCGGAAGAAATTAAGGACGGGCTGGCTAAAAAAGGTTATACCAAAGAAACGCTGGACGTAGATGCGCTGATTGCCTTGTACAGGGATATTGCGAAACTGAAAACCTCGTCTCAGGCTCTGTCCGAAGAAAAAAACAAACTCAGCAATTCGATTAAATCCGCGTCGGCCGAAGAACGTCCGGCCATAATCGCCAAAAGCAAATCCATCGGCGAAGAGCTGAAGGTCGAGCAGGAAAAGTTGGCTGCCGAGCAGGCCAAATTTGATGACATGATGCTGCGCATGCCGAACATGCCCAGCCCGGAAAGCCCGGTAGGCAAGGACGACAGTGAAAACGTCGTTCGCCGTAAAGTTGGCACGCCGCGCAGTTTCGACTTTACGCCGCGCGACCATGTTGAGCTGATGGAACTTAATGACTGGAGCGAATTGGAGCGCATTACCAAAGTCTGCGGTTCCCGAACCTACGCCATAAAGAACGAATTGGCCAAACTTGAGCTTGCCATTCATATGATGGTTATCGACAAGCTGGCCGCCAACGGTTTTACGGTTATTAACGTTCCGTCGATTTCCAAGGAAAGGCCGCTTTACGGACAGGGTTATCTGCCTTTTTCCCGTGACGAAATTTACTATATGCCCGAAGATGATATTTATCTTTCCGGCACGGCCGAACTGATATTAAACTCTCTGCGCGCCGACGAGCTGCTGAACGAAAACGAACTGCCGATTCTTTATGCCGGTTTTTCGCCCTGTTTCCGCCGCGAAGCCGGTGCCGCGGGAAAGGATACCCGCGGCCTGACCCGTGTTCACCAGTTTATGAAGACCGAACAGTTTGTCATCTGCAAAAATGACATCGCCGAAAGCGAAAAATGGCATCAGAAGCTGTTAGCCATTTCCGAAGAGGTTTTGCAGGATTTGGAACTGCCGTATCAGGTGCTGGAAGTCTGCACCGGCGACATGGGCGCGCCCAAGTACCGTCAGTACGATTTGGAAGCCTGGGTGCCGACTCAGAACTGTTACCGCGAAACGCACAGCTGTTCGAACATTACCGACTGGCAGGCTCGCCGCACCAATTTGCGCTATCGCGACAATGCCGACGGCAGGGTCAAATATGCGTTCACGCTGAATAACACCGGCATTGCCACGCCGCGTGCGCTGGTTCCGTTTTTGGAAAACCATCAGCAGGCCGACGGTACGGTGCGGATTCCCGAAAAGCTGCAGCCTTATATGGGCGGCAGAAAATTCATCGGCAAAAATGCCCGTTAAAAGATTCAAGCCCGGTTCTGCCGGGCTTAACTTTCAAAAAAACGATGAAGAACGCCCTGAAAATTGTAGAATTTATGAAAACCGTCGAACAGCTTTGTCTGGTCGAACGCGACAATTTGATGAGTTCCGGCCGTCAGGAAACCGATGCAGACCATATTTTCAAACTGGCTTTTCTGGTGCTGATGATTCATCCGTATCTGAAAAGGCCGGCTGATTGTGCCAAAATGCTGGAATTGGCGCTGGTTCATGATTTGGTTGAAGCCCGCACCGGCGATTATTCTCTTTCGGCGCAGACGGCGCGCCCCGAATTGAAGGCACGCAAAAAAGCGGCCGAAAAAGAAGCGATTCTTTATTATCGTTCGGTTTTGCCGCCGCCCTTGAATGAACGGGTTTACGGCTTATTTATGGAATATGAGGCGCGTGAAACCCGCGAAGCGAAACTGGTCTGGATTCTTGACAAACTGGAGGCCAATCTGCAGGCTAACCGCTATCATGACGGCGACGTCCGTTATTGGGCTGACTGCGATAACGGTACCTGGTATTATCAAAGCGCCGTTGCCAAAAAGCCGCAGATTGCGGAGCAGGAAGAAGAAATCCTGACCGAGCTGGAAGAAATCATCATCAACATTTCAAAGGAAAACATGGAAAAATGCGGTATCCGAAGCTGCATGCGGACAAACTGAAAATCGTAATCTTCGACTGGGACAACACGTTGGCCGAAACCCGGACGCCGCTGATTTATGCGGTTAACCGGGTTTTGAAGGAATATGGTTTGCCGGAATGGAAAGAAGTTAAGAAGCTGCGCGACAACAACCTGTCTTTCCGTGACAATTTTCCCCGTATTTTCGGCAGTCGGGCAGATGAGGCCTATCGGAAATATGCCGAAATCTATCTTCGCAGCGTCGCCGGACTCATTTCAACCTTTGCCGGCACGCATGAGGTTCTGTCCTGGCTGAAACGCCGCCATGTCCGCCTGGCGATAATGACGAATAAGGACCGCCGCCTGCTTGAATTTGAACTGCCGCTTTTGTTTCGTCCGGATATTTTTGACCGGGTGGTCTGCGGTCACGAGGCCCTGCACGACAAACCCTATCCCGAACACGCGTTGTATACCCTCAGAGGATTTGTCGAACCGGCGGACGTTTCGCCGGAAACGGTCTGGATTGTCGGCGACAGCCCGCAGGACAGTGTCTGCGCCTGTGCAGTCAATGCCCTGCCGATTCGTATAGGTCATCCGATATGGGGTGACGAGGAAGAATATGCCGAAAACATCCTGCATTATGACACGTTTTTGGATTTTTATCATGATTTGCAGGAAATCAGAGCTTAATTAGCAAAATTTTAAGTACCTGCGCCTTAAACTTTCCGCAAAAGTTTCATCTTTTCGGGGGCGCCGGCTATGAGCATAAACGAAGATTCCGACATTGATAACAAACGCATCGTCAATTATATTGTTGTTGCGGTGTTGGTTGTTGCGCTGCTGGCGCTCAACTGGTGCAGTTTGAAGAAATATCTGTCTTCCAACAGCGGGACGATTAACGATTTTCAAATATCGGAGAGCGAAATGACCAAAACCAGAGAACCTGCCGTTGCCGGAATTTTTTACGCTTCCGAACTCCGCCAGCTGGACAGCGAGGTCGAGCACTATCTTTCTGCGGAAATCAGGCCGGGAACCGCGCGCCCAGAAATTCTGATCGTGCCGCATGCCGGCTATGTCTATTCGGCGCCGGTTGCCGCGCAGGCTTATCTGCAGCTGAAAAACTATGCCGGCAGAATAAAAAACGTCATCCTTGTCGGTCCGTCGCACCGTATGGCTTTCAAGGGCATTGCCGCAGCGTCGGCCGATGAGTTCAAAACGCCGCTTGGCAAGGTACGGGTTAATCGTGAGCTGACGGACAGGATTGTCGCGGCCAACGCCGCCGTCCGCATTTTGGACGACGCGCACCGGCAGGAACACAGTCTGGAGGTGCAACTGCCGTTTTTGCAGAAAGTTCTTGGCCGGTTCAAAATCGTGCCGCTGGTTTACGGCGACGTTTCGGCCGAAGAACTGGCGCGGGTTTTGGAACCTTATGTAACCGACGCCGGTACGGTTATCATCGTTTCTGCCGATTTGTCGCATTATTTCGATTATGACACCGCCCGTGTGCTTGATGGGAAAACAGCGGGATTGATTGAGCAAAATCGTCCCGAAATCGAAAATCATATGTCCTGCGGCGCAACCGGAATTAATGCGGCGCTGCTTCTGGCCTCCGAAAAACATCTTCGTCCGGAAACGCTGGAACTGGCCAATTCGGGAGACACCGTCGGCGATCGGGACAGCGTCGTCGGCTACGGCGCCTGGTCTTTTGCTGCCGAACCGGAGCCGGCTGTACCGGCCGGCCGGTTGGAGGCTGAGCTTGAAAACCTGCGCCGCTTCGCTTCTTTTTATGGCCGGGACTTATATCAGATTGCCCGCCGCGCTCTCAGCGAAGCCGCAGAACACGGGCGGCGTTTTGAACCTTCGCGCGGCGATTGGCCGGACAAGCTGTTTGACAAAGGGGCCGCTTTTGTGACCCTGACGGTTAAGGACAGCCTTCGCGGCTGTATCGGTACGGTGGTACCGTATCAGGCCGTAGCGTTGGATGTTGCCGCCAATGCTTATGAAGCCGCCATGGAAGACAGCCGCTTTCAGCCGGTAAAACCGGAAGAACTGCCCGGTATTGATATAGAAATTTCGCTGCTTACCGATTATGAGGAAATAGATTTTGCCGACGAAAAGGAGCTGCTGACCAAAATCCGTCCCGGCGTCGACGGCCTGATTATCCGCGACGGTGACCGGCAGGGGCTGTTTTTGCCGTCCGTCTGGGAACAGCTGCCCGGCAGGCAGGACTTTTTGAACAATTTAAAATTAAAAGCCGGTATGAGTCCGACCTATTGGTCCGACAATATCAAGGTTTACCGATTCAGAACTCTGGAGATAAAAGAAAATGAAAATTAACGGTTATGAACTGAATGTCAGCGAAGATTTTCTTGATGATATTTTCGCGCACAAAACCCGCACGATTGAACTGGTTAACAAAGACTTTCCCGGATACAGAAATCTGACCGAGGGCAATAAGAAGGCGCTTGAGCATTTGGTTGCTGCTGCCAAAATTTTCGACGACGTGGCCATGGAACAGGATCACGAAATGAACCTGCCGATGAAAAAAGCGCTGGAAGAGGCCGCCAAAACCAGTACGCATGCCGCCAAGGCTCTCCGTCTGTTTATGTCTTTTCACGGTGTGGAGGGACACAACGGCATAGATCTGGAGCCGATTGAAATTTTCAAAGGCATAAAGGGGAACAAGGGGCGCAATTTTTACCCTTCCGATTTAAGCGTCGACGAGTTTCATCAGATAGTCGCCCACATGATAAGCGAAGGCAGGATTGACGAAGTCAGAAAAATTCTGAGCGTTCGCACCATGGTTCGCCGCGACGGCAAGGATTTAAAAGCGATTGACTATACCGAATATTTTGCCGATGCCTTTTCCAAAGCGGCCAATGAGCTGGAGGTTGCCGCCCATTATACGACCGACGATGACTTTAAGGACTATCTTGGCTGGCAGGCTCAGGCTCTGTTGCAGAATAACGAAGATATGGACATGCTGGCAGATAAGCATTGGGCCGTTTTGCAGAACGATAACCAGCTGGAGTTCACGCTTGGCCGCGAGAGTTATGACGACGAGCTGACCGCCACCATCTACGACAATCCGGAACTGATGAAACTGATTAACGAACATCAGATAGAAGTCAATCCCAAAGACATGCTCGGTGTCCGCGTCGGCATCATCAACAGGGAGGGTACCGGACTTATTCTCAAATTTAAGGAACATATGCCGGAACTGGCCAAACTGATGCCTTGGGCTGACCGCTACCATCAAAGCGTTTCCGACGGCGAGGAATTGAAGCAGACCATGGTTGACGTCGACCTCGTTGCCCTGACCGGCGACTATGCCCAGTGCCGCGGTGCCATAACGACGGCACAGAACCTGCCCAACAACGACAAACTGTCGATTAAGACCGGCGGCGGCCATCGCAATGCTTACCATCGCCAGGTGCGCAAATCGGTTGATGTCGAACGCAACCGCAAATTGCTGGAGAAACTGGTTGCACCCGAATTGCACAGGTATTTTGACCTCGAAGCGGATCATCTTTTCGTCATCGGTCACGAAAACGGCCACTCGCTCGGGCCGGACAATGAATATCAGCGCGCGCTCGGCCTGCATCGCAGCACCATCGAAGAAGAAAAGGCCGATACGGTTTCAATCGCTTTCATGCCCGAATATGTCAAGGCCGGCGTCATTGATGGGGAAACGCTGAAAAAGATTTATACCACCTGGGTCGTCTACCGGCTGTTTCTTAAGGCACAGCCGTTGGAAGCGCATCGTGTCGGCGAACTGATACATTTTAATTTCCTGCATGACAACGGCGCATTTTATTTTGACGAAAACAACAAACTGCACATAAACTTTGACCGGTTTCATGATGTCGTTTTTGCCATGTTGAAAGAAACCATAGAGGTTCAGCTGTCGAAATCGTCTGAAAAAGCCAAAGCTTTTATTGATAAATATACGAATTGGGGTAAACATTCGCAGTATATTGCAGAAGTCCAGAAAGAACTGGGCGTCAAAAACTATATTGTGATTAAGGATTATTTCTAAATGTATTACAGCTTTTTCGAGATTTTTTCCATTGGCGTCGGTCCGTCGAGTTCGCATACCGTCGGCCCGATGCGTGCGGCCAAACGCTATATTGACAATCTGCACAAAAAAGAGCTTTTCGATAAGGTCGAGCGGGTTGAGGCAACCTTGTACGGCTCGCTGGCGCTGACCGGTTTCGGACATGGAACGGTCAAAGCGATTGTTTACGGTTTCATGGGGTTGGAAGCGGAAGCCATTGATCCCGAAAAGCCTTATGTTTCAGCCGTAGAGCGCGACAAGATTCTCCATCTCGGCCAGGAACGCCCCATTCCGTTTGACATCGAAAAGGACGTGATTTTCGAAAAGCAGACTTTTCTGCCCGAACATTCCAACGGCATGCGTTTCCGCGCCTATGACCGTGACGGAAATGTTTTGCTGAACGAAGTTTATTTTTCGGTCGGCGGCGGTACCATTGCCCGACAGGACGAAATCAGCCGCCGCGTCGAGCGCGAGCCTTATAAGGTTCCCTTTGACTACAGCTCGGCCGCCGAACTTCTCGAAATCTGCGAAAAGGAGGGGCTTTCGATTGCCGACGTGGTTCTGATTAACGAAGCGGCGCTCCGTCCGCACGATGAAGTAATGGAAGGAATTGGGAAAATCCACCGGGTTATGCAGGCCTCCATCGATCGCGGCATGAAAGCCAAAGGTACGCTTCCCGGAGGTCTGAACATTGAACGTCGCGCCCACGAAATTTACTGCCGTCTGGAGCAGAAGTTTCGCGACAACGACTACGATCCGCTGCTGATGATAGACTGGATAAACCTCTGGGGCTTCGCCGTCGCGGAAGAAAACGCCGCCGGCGGTCAGGTCGTTACCGCGCCGACCATGGGTTCCGCCGGAATTATCCCTGCCGTAATGCGCTATTTTGAACGTTTTGCTTCGCATAAGTCCTGCAATGCGGTTGAAGACGGCATTGTCAAATTTCTGCTGACCGCTTCCGGCATTTGCAGCCTTTACCGCTCCAATGCCTCGATTTCCGGCGCCGAAGTCGGTTGCCAGGGGGAAGTCGGCGTGGCATGCTCAATGGCGGCGGCCGGTTTGGTGGCGGCCATGGGCGGAAGTTACAAACAGGTGGAAAACGCCGCAGAAATCGCCATGGAACACAATCTGGGGCTGACCTGCGACCCGATAGGCGGTCTGGTGCAGATTCCCTGTATCGAACGCAATGCGATGGGTGCTGTCAAGGCAGTCAATTCGGCGCGAATAGCCATGAAAGGCGACGGTACGCATTTCGTGCCGCTCGACGACGTGATTAAGACCATGCTGGACACCGGCCGCGACATGAATAACAAATATAAGGAAACCTCGCTCGGCGGTTTGGCCGTCAACGTCCCGAACTGCTGACGCGGAACAACTTGCAGAATTTGCTTGCTAATCGGTGCAAAATGGCTTTTAATCCGGTTAATGGATAAATAACCGGAGTTTTGATAATGTTTAAAAAACTGCTCGACGGAGAACTCAGCCTGAAAGACACGTTCTGGAAGTTTGGCGTTGTCGGTCTGGTCTTTGTCAATATGCTGGTTCGCATTTTCGGTTCCATGCTGGCTCAGAAACTCAACGGCATAACAATCCTCAACTATTACCGTACATATTTTAACCCGCTTAAAATGGACAGCGGCATGGTTTTGCTGACGGTGCTGTATCTGGTTTCGCTGGGCATTTTGCTTTTTTACTGCGTAACCGTTGTTCTGGGGACATGGCGCTCTTCGGCACAGTATGACCGCAGCCTGTGGCTCCGCCATCTTTCGCGCTTTTTGATTCTGGTTATGGTTTTTTATTCTGTCCGTTCGTTGTTTTAAGGGTTTGTTCCGATGAAAAAATTGATTTTGCTGGTTTGCTTTTTTCTGCTGTTTGGCTGTAAGGTCGGCGAGTTTCCCGAAAATCGCAACCGTCTGCACGAATTGGGGCATGAAAAAAACTTTTGCCAGAAGTCCCCGGAGCGTTGCGTCGACGGCGTGCAATGGTAATTCACAAAAAAACCGTCCGAATCCGGACGGTTTTTATTTTGCCTGAGAAGCTTTAGTCTATATTAACCACAATACCCTGATTGAGGATAAACTCCGGCGTTTTGCCGTTGAACGAATTGTATTTTCTAACCAGTTCTTCCGCTTCGGGGTCACGTTTGGGCTGCGTTGTACGGCAGGCATTGTTTTTGGCACGCGGCTGTCTTCCGGTTCTGGCCTCAATGGCCTGCGCGTTGCGTTCGGCTTCCTGTTCCTTGGTCTTGTCGACCTTAATTTCTTCCGGCGCTTTCAGAATCTTGTCCAGAACGCCCTGAGTCTCGCGCGAACGGCGGTTGGTATAGACAATGTTCTGTTTGTCGGCCGGCAGCATTTCGAGAATTTTTTCCAGATTCGGCAGCTGTTTCTGTTTTTTTATCAGGTTAATGTCATCTACGACCAGAATATTGGTTTTGGACAGGTCGACACGGCCTTCGGCGGCAATGTCCAGCAGCAGGTCCGGCGAACCGATGATGACATTGGCTTCGTTGTCGATGTCTTCGTCACGGTCCTTAATTGTTGCCTCGTTGATTTCGTGATATTTGTTAAAAACGGCCAGGCGGTCGGAAACTTTGACCGATTGTGCCGAATCCGGCGTGACAATCAGAATGTTTTTGCCGCTGCTGCCCTTGTCGGAATTGTTGCTGCTGATGATGTCAATCAGCGGAAAGACGTAGGACATGGTTTTGCCGCAGCCGGCCGGTGCAATCGTAAAAACGTCCTTGCCTTGCAGAATTGAAGGAATGACGTCGGTTTGTACGGTCGTCGGCTCTTTGATGCCAAATTCATCGATAGCCTGAATGGTTTTTTCGCTCAGGCCCAAATCTGAAAAATTCATTGTACTTCTTCTCTTTAAATATTGGTTTATATTGTTTTTTTAGATACTATGTATTTTATAAAGCCTAGTCAACCCCAAATGAAAACAAGGACGGATAAGATGTTGATGAACAGACGGAATTCACTTCTCATGATTATTGACGTTCAGGAACGCCTGGCGCCGGCGATGGATGATCCGCGGCAGGTTATCAGCAACAGCGCCCGGCTGGTCGGTGCTGCCAAGGCCATGGGCGTGCCTTTTGTCATTACCGAGCAATACCCCAAAGGTCTGGGACAGACGATGATTGACGTCCGGCAGGAAGCCGGAGATGAGGCGGCGTTTTTTTCAAAGCTGTATTTTTCCTGTGCCCGCGAACCGGAAATTATGCAGGCAATACAGGAGTCCGGGCGCAGGCAGATTATTCTTGCCGGCGCCGAAACCCATATTTGTCTGCTTCAGACGGCTATGGATTTGAAAGGGCAGGGGTATGAGGTTTTTGTCGTATCCAATGCCAGCTCTTCGCGGGATGCCGTCCAGAATGTGATGGCATTGCAGCGGATGGCGCATGGCGGCATTGATATTGTCACCTCCGAAATGGTCATTTTCGAATGGCTGGAAAAAGCCGGAACCGATGAGTTCAAACAAATCGTCAACAAATATATTTTGTAAGCTGAATATTAAAAACCGGCATGCCGTAATTCGGTGTGCCGGTTTTATATGGCAATGTGTCATGAACACATGCTTTTGCCGGAAACCCGGACATAACTGATGTTCTCTTTGTCAGTCCTGTATCTTTTTTCGTCACGTACCGAACCGATACGGTTAAGCATGTTGTCACGGTATTTTTCCGGCACGTTCAAAATCCGCAGCTGCAGTTCCCAGATGTTGAGCATGGTATCCATGTTGCCTTTCAGATAACCGCCGACATCGTTCAGTCCGTTGCGTTCGGCGCCGCTGATAATCCGATCGACCAGCTGCGTGCGGTATTCGATGAGTTTCGGATCTTTGGCATGTTCGTCCTTGTAACACAGTGCGCCCGGAAGCAGTCCGCGGGTCAGATACAGGGGCGTGTTAAAACCTTTGGTCTGGTTTTTCGGAATGCCCGGGCGTTCGGTAATAAACGGTTGCAGGTCGATAATGAACCAACGCTGGTCTACCGCCGAATACAGAATGTTGCCGGTATTGGTAAACAGGCCGCCGCCGACGTCCATACTGTATTTCTTTGACGACAGGTAATGCAGGTCGTCATAGATGAAGTCGATGGCGCGTTCGGGAATTTACAGCATTTTTTCGCTAAGCAGCCGGGTTTTGATTAACGCTTCTTCACTGTCTGGTTTGGGGCGTCCCGGTTTGTAAACCTCAAACGAAAAACCCGGACAGTAGCGGTTAACCGTCAGCACCGGTCCGTCGTCGTCCAGCAGTTTCGGATGGTTGAAATAAGCCACCGTCTGCGCAAAGTTTCGTTCGCCGAAGATGTCCGGCTGCATAACCGGTTCGGCTTCTTTCAGCGCTGCGGCCAGTTCGTTAATCGGCATGTCGGTCAGTCTTTTGCGTACCGTAAAGTTGGGGTTTGTATGAATCTTGAATACCTGGGCTTCGGCGCCTTCGCCGAGCGGCGCTTCGCTGACGGCAAAAACAATTTCGTCAATCTCGGGCAGGTCGGTTTTTCTCACAATCGCAATCCTTGTTATTTTGTCAAAATTATGTATATTTATACACCGGATTTTTATAAAAGACAACATGCAATGAATATTTTTTTTGTCTATAAAACGTAAAAAGCTTCCGCCTGGCAACGGAAGCTTTTAATGAAACAGGAAAATTCCTATCCGGCGCGGCCGTAACTGTCTTCGTAACGGATAATGTCGTTTTCGTCCAGAGTTTCGCCGGTCTGGACTTCGATGAATTCCATGTTCTTGTCAGTGTTGTTCTGGATGCGGTGTTTCATTTTGACCGGAATGAAAACGTTTTCGCCAGCTTTCTTGACGATTTTGTCTTCGCCGAGCGTAACGACCGCTTCGCCGCTGACGATAATCCAGTGCTCGTTGCGGAAGTCGTGCGACTGCAGCGACAGTATGTTGCCGGGCGTGACACAGATTCTCTTAACGCAGAAACCGTCGCCGGAATCCAAAACTTCCCATGTGCCCCAGGGGCGGTTGTCACGGTCGCCTTTTTTGTAATTGTTGGCCATTTTTTTGCTCCTTAACCAAAGTTTATACTTGATGAAAATGAATATAGGCAATATAACTTAAAGCGCAAGAATTAAATTTTTTAAGATGGAACAATTATGCAGTCACCGGCCATAAATCAGGCGATGGACATTTTGAAACTTCTGCGTCAGGTCACCGAAGGACAGGATGAAGCGCCGGTCAAGCTCGCGAAAATCATCAAAATCATTGCCGAAAAAATGAATGCCGACGCCGCGGCCTGTTATGTCGCGGTCGATGACAGCTATTTGGAGTTGTTCGCGTCTTACGGGTTCAATGCCGATGTGGCGCATAAGGTAACCATCCGTTATGGCGAGGGTTTGGTCGGCGAAATTGCCCGCACCAGCCGTTCGCTGGCCGTTGCCGATGCCTGGGGGCATCCGAAGTTTTCCTACAAGCCCGAACTTGGCGAAGAAAATTACAAGTCTTTTCTGGGCGTGCCGTTGGTGCGCTGGAGTCGTTCAATCGGCGTTCTTTCTTTGCAAAACCGCGAAATCCACGAATATTCGCGGCTTGAAATCGAAATCCTCGAAACCGTGGCCATGGTTCTTTCCGAAATGATTGTTTCCGAGGAAATGACCGAATACAAAAAAAGCCTGATTAAGGCGCGCGGACTTGCCTCCCGCGAGCGCGTCAAAGGTCTGAGCCTGAGCAAGGGCTACGGCATCGGCAAGGCGGTGGTGCACCGCCGCCGGCAGACGGTCAGCAAGATTTTTGCCGAAGACCGGGAAAAGGAACTCCGCCGTCTGGAAACCGCCTATAAGCAAATGAACGACGATTTGGACAGGAAATTTGCCTCCACTCAGCTCGGCATCGGCGAGCATGTCGACATTCTTGACGCGTATCGCATGTTTGCCAAAGACAAGGGGTGGTATAAGAAAATTGAGGACAACGTCAAAAGCGGCCTGACGGCGGAAGCGGCGGTCGAACGTTCTTATGAGGATATGTGGAACCGTCTCTCGGGTACCAATGACCAGTATCTCAAAGAGCGTCTGCACGATCTGCGCGATGTGGCGGATCGCATGCAGTCTTACCTAAGCGGAGATTTTAAGGATATCGGCGAAATCCGTAACTGGAGTGATATTGTTGTTGTGGCTCAGACCATGGGCCCCGCTGACCTTATGGACTACGACTATCACAAAATCCGCGGTCTGATTATCGAAGACGGCACGCCGACCATGCACGTCGCCATCGTTGCCAAGGCGCTCAACATTCCGGTCATCGCCAAGATCAAAGGATTGTTTGAAGAGGTCAAAACCGGCGAACTTATTGCCGTAGACGGCAATGACAGTTATGTCTACATCAATCCGCAGCCGGCTGTTCAGGAAAAATTCAAAGCTAAAATCGCCGAAAAGGAAAAACTGCTGGCCCGGCTTGCCGAACTCCGAAAACTGCCGTCCAAAACGCAGGACGGCGTCCGTATCGGCCACTACATCAACGTCGGTCTTTCCTTTGATCTCGACTATATCGAAAGCACCAACTGTGACGGCATTGGGCTGTATCGAACCGAAATCCCGTTTATGGCTTCCGATGTTATGCCGAATGTCGAACGGCAGTTGGGGTATTATAAGGAACTTATGGACCGGGCCGGAAACCGGAAGGTTATTTTCCGCAGTCTGGACGTTGGTTCGGACAAGCTCCTGCCTTATTGGAGCAATATGGGGGAGGAAAATCCGGCTATCGGCTGGCGCTCGATTCGCATTTCGCTGGATCGCCGCGCCATTCTGCGCAAGCAGGTAAGAGCGTTTTTGCGTGCTGCCGCCGGCAAGGAACTGAACGTAATGTTTCCGATGATTTCCGATTTGTCGGAATTTGAAGAGGCTAAGGAAACCCTGATGATTGAGCTGGAAAAGGAACGGCGCAAAGAGCTTCCGGTGCCGTCAAAGGTCAATGTCGGGTTGATGATTGAGGTTCCCGCCATTGTTTTTCAGCTGGAAGACGTTTTGAAACAGGCCGACTTTATTTCCATCGGCACCAACGATCTGGCACAGTTCACTTTTGCCTGTGACCGGGGCAATCCGCGCCTGACCGAGCGTTACGACGTTTTGTCCTCGCCGTTTTTGAAAATGATGGGCGATATCGTTGCCAAGGCTGATGCCGCCGGAGTTTACTGTTCCGTTTGCGGCGAAATGGCCAGTAATCCGGTTGAAGCCATGGCACTTATCGGCCTTGGTTACCGCAACCTGTCTTCGTCAGGCGCTTCTTACGGCCGCGTCAAGTCGATGATACGTTCGGTCAATGTCGAAGAAGTGACCGATTATGTAAAAACCCTCTTAAAATCGCAAAAAAGGACTTTACGTCCGCAATTATTGGCTTATGCTTATGACCATGGTATTGAAATCTACTGAAATATATGATTGAATAGGCAGAAATTAATTTTTTAGACAAAGGGCTGAAACGTGAAAAAAGAGAATAGGAATAAGGCGGCGGAGGAAGTCAAAAACGTCGCGCCGGTTGCCGAAACCGAAAAGGAAGAGAAGGAAATTCAGGTTAATCAGGATAAGGTCGGTTCTCTGATGCATGAGGCCCGTCTTAAAAAAGGGCTTAAGATTGCGGACGCTTCCAGGGATTTGTGTATTCGCGCTTCTTATCTGGAGGCTATCGAAGCCGGAAATTATGAAGAAATTCCCGAACCGCCCTACGGTATTGGTTTCATTCGTTCCTATGCCGATTATCTGGGGCTTAATTCCGCCCGTATGGTGCAGCTTTTTAAGGAAGAAACCGATGCCGCTTCCAAAAACAGCGACTATTATGTCATGGAGCCGCAGACGGAGGTGACGGCGCCGAACAAAAAATATCTGCTGATAAGTCTGGCGGCTGTTTTTGCGGTTTACTTGGGCTGGTTTATGTTTAACGAAAGTCAGAATAAGGCCGCCGAAGACGTTTCCGAAACGTCCGGGTACATGGCCGAAACCTCGGAAACGGTTGTTGATTTTCCGTTGCAGGTTGAGGATTTTGCTTCGGTTGAAGAAAACGTTGCCGATTCTCCGGCGGTCGACGAACAGCTTCCCGTTGTCGATGTGGCGCCGGTTTCCGACGGCGCCGGCGATAACATTACCGTCAGTGAAGCCAGCTTTGTCGAAACGCAGCCCGTTGCTGAAGTTGTACCGGCCGCTTCTTCCGAAACGCCGGCCGCCGCAGAAACAACTGCCGTTCAGCCCGCGCCGGAGATCAGAGAACCGGTTGCCGAAGTCATGAGCAAAAAGCCCGGTTCCCGCGTAACCGTCAAAATCAAGGGCGGCGACAACTGGGTAGAAGTCCGCAACGGCAGCAAACTGTATATCAGCAAGGTTCTGCATGACGGCGATGTTTATGAAGTTCCCGCCGGCGAAGGCATGATTTTGTCCGTCGGCCGCGCCGAGGGTGCCGATGTTTTTATTGACGGCAAATTGACCGAAGTCGTTAAACCTGCCAAAAAGACAGGCATTGCTCTGGATCCGTTTTTAGCTCCCGCTAACCATTAGCGCAGCGTACATATTGCAGAAAATAGCAGGTTTTGCGCCTGCTGTTTTCTTTTTTTGTTTGTAAGAGTTTTATAAAATCGAGGTATAATATGGCAAAATTACAAAATGTTAGAGGAACTTATGACCTTTACGGCGAAGCTAAGCGCAAAATGAAGAAAGTGACTTCCGTCGGTTCGGAAGTTGTCGAAAAATATGGTTTTGAAGAAATCGAAACCCCGATTTTCGAGTTTACCGAGGTTTTTTCCCGTAATCTGGGCGAAACTTCGGACGTTGTGACCAAGGAAATGTACTGCTTTGAAGACCGCGGCGGCGAAAGCCTGACCCTGCGTCCGGAAGGTACTGCCGGCGTCGTGCGTTCCTTCATTTCCGAAGGCATGCAGCAGAATCTCCCGGTCAAGCTCTATTACAGCGGTCCGATGTTCCGATATGAACGGCCGCAGAAAGGGCGCCAGCGCCAGTTTACGCAGTTTGGCTGCGAGCTTCTGGGCGTTGAAACGCCGCAGGCTGATATTGAAGTCATCGCCATGGCTTATGAGTTTTTGGAAAAACTCGGCCTGACCGGTTCCGTTACCGTTGAAATCAATTCCCTCGGCGATAAGGAAAGCCGCGACGCCTACCGTGAAAAGCTGGTCGCCTACCTGAAAAGCCGCTATGACGAGTTATCCGAAGACAGCAAAACGCGTCTTGAACGCAATCCGCTGCGCGTGCTCGATTCCAAGGAGGAATGCGACAAGGCTGTTGTCGAGGGCGCGCCGCTGTACAAGGACAGTTTGAACGAAGCCTCGGCCGCGTTTTTCAACGCCGTGCTGAAAGGGCTGGATAATCTGGGTATAAAATATAAGGTTAACGATCGTCTGGTGCGCGGCTTGGACTATTATTCGCACACTGTTTTCGAACTGGTTACCGATAAGCTCGGTTCGCAGGGGACGGTGCTGGCCGGCGGCCGTTATGACGGCTTGGTTGAACAGATGGGCGGCGGTAAGGTTGCCGGCATCGGCTGGGCCTGCGGTGTCGAGCGCCTGAGCATGCTTCTGGAAGCCGACGTTTCGCTGCCGCGTCCGATAGCGGTTATTCCGGTCGGTGAAGATGTCAACGAGAAGGCGGTCGAAATCGCTTATCAGCTGCGCCGCGCCGGTTTCCGCGTTGAACACGGCTACAGCGGCAATCTTAAAAAGCGGATGATGAAGGCCAATAAGGTTAACGCCGTTAAAGCCGTAATTGTCGGTTCTGACGAACTGTCCAGAGGCGAAGCCACCTTGAAGGATTTGGACAGCGGCGCGCAGAAGAATGTTGCTCTGGATAAAATTGTTGAGGAATTGAGATAATGAGTTTTGCCGAAAAGTTAGCCAATGTTGTCAACCGCCACGATGAAATTCAGGCGCTGCTTTCTTCGCCGGACGTCAGTCCGGACGATTTGGTGCGTATGAACAAGGAAATTTCCGAACTGGCGCCGGTGGTGGAAGCGATTCATAACTATAACCGCACCGAAAATGACCTGAACGATGCCAAGGCGATGATGGAAGACGATTCGCTGGACAAAGAAATGCGCGAAATGGCCGCGGCCGAATACTATGAACTGAAGGACAAACTTCCCGAGATGGAAAAGGAAATTAAAATCCTGCTCCTGCCCAAGGAAGAAGACGATGAGAAAAACGCCATCCTTGAAGTGCGCGCGGGCACCGGCGGCGACGAAGCGGCTCTGTTTGCGGCGGTGCTGTTTGAAATGTATCAGCGCTATTCTCAGAAAATGGGCTGGAAGTTTGAGGTTTTGGACGCAGACGAAAATTCGCTCGGCGGTTATAAGGAAGCTTCTGCCAAAATTACCGGCAAGGATGTTTTTGCCAAACTCAAATTTGAATCCGGAGCGCACCGTGTTCAGCGCGTGCCGGTAACGGAATCGCAGGGGCGTGTCCATACCTCGGCGGCTACGGTTGCGGTTTTGCCCGAAATTGAAGAAGTTGACATGTATATTAATCCGGCCGATTTGAAAATCGACGTTTATCGCGCTTCGGGAGCCGGCGGTCAGCACGTTAACCGTACGGAATCCGCCGTGCGTATTACGCATATTCCGACCGGTGTGGTTGTGCAGTGCCAGGATGACCGCTCGCAGTATAAAAACAAGGAAAAGGCCATGCGTGTTCTCCGTGCGCGGCTTTACGAAAAAATGCAGGAGGAAAAGGACGCGGCCTACGCCAGCGACCGCCGCGCACAGGTGGGCACGGGCGAGAGGAGCGAGCGCATCCGCACCTATAATTTCAATGAGGGGCGCGTCACCGATCACCGCATCGGCAAGACGATTTATACCATCGACGCGTTTGTCGATGGCGATATGGACGATATCATCGACCCGCTCATTTACGCCGACCAGCAGGAGCAGCTGCGCGCGTTGGGGCAGGGCGAACTGCAAAGAGGATAAAGCGATGAAAACACAGCTGCTCAAAGTGAATGAAGATTCCATCGCGCTGGGCGCAAAGCTCATCCGCGAGGGCGAACTGGTCGGCTTTCCGACAGAGACGGTCTATGGGCTGGGCGCAAACGCGCTGGACGCCGAGGCCGTCGTTAAGATTTTTGAAGCGAAGGGCCGCCCACAGGATAACCCGCTGATTACCCACGTTTCCTGCGTGGAGGAAATTCCGCCGCTGGTACGTGCCATCCCCGCCGCTGCGAAAAAGCTGATGGAGGCGTTCTGGCCCGGCCCGATGACGCTGATTCTGCCCAAAGCGGACTGCATCCCCAACGCGGTGAGCGCGG
>ERZ827450.1319-NODE-1319-length-26825-cov-6.675682_pt1 | contig 26825 bp, 20 predicted proteins | sample MGYA00519773_ERZ827450 | MGnify/ENA primary metagenome ERZ827450 (study PRJEB31778, sample SAMEA3449306) | human gut metagenome | biome: human gut; feature: human-associated habitat; material: faeces | place: United Kingdom | collected 2010/2012 ...
TCCTGCCCGATAGTCGCATATCGTGGGATTATCATCCCACTTTTATGCTCCTATCGGGGGCGGGTCAAAAGGTCTTTCACCCACCTATGAGCAAGCTCATGTGGGCTTAGACTTTTTGACCCTGGCATCATTGTATATCGGAATGGGGAAAATGTAAATTGTTCGAAATGCGGTATTCTTGAAGGTGCCGAATGTCTGCAGAGAATGCTTTTCGCGAAGAACCTGCCTCTCTGCCTAGCGCTGCGCCGTGAGGTTGATTCCGGAAATCCACCTAACAGCTCACGCTCCCGGAAAAAAGGAGAGGGCGCCGGTTTTCCGACGCCCTGAAAGGAGAAAGTAGTGTGAGGTTGAAATAGTTCAATCTGCACCGAATATAAGAGAATGTCTGTCTCAAAAGCCCAATGTTAAGGCTCAACAATGTGTCCTGCATGATCCAGGGCTTCCTGAATCGCTTTTTTGACCTCAGGATCTTTTTCCTGGGACATCTGATAACGGACACGCGTATTTAAATAATCCGTATTCAATTTCGCAGCAACACAACATGCCTTGGTACGGATCGCAGGATCTTCATGTTCCAGATAATGTGTAATCTCATTGAGGGAATCCTCGTCGGCAATGTCGCCGAGCGCTTCCAGTGCTGCGCAGATCACTTCGGCATCGGAATGCTTACCCTCCATCATTTTAATAATAGAAGCTGTTTTATGCTTCGTATCAAGTTTGTGGATTTTTTCAATTTTGCCCTGATCACTCATAGTAGTCCTCTTTTCCGAGCGAGCGGTTCGTTTTTGCGAAGGTTCGTTCCTATTGATAAATACTAATGTAGTCCAAAACTGTGTCGATTGTGTGAAAATCTGATTAAAAAAAGATAAAATCAGAGAATCGCTTTAAATGTGCCGTTTGCTCCAGGGCTCCAGGAAAATCTTCCCATTCCGCTTGACAATGCCGCAATTCGGGTTTTATAATCTATGGCATCGGAATGCATACGCATTCCAGCCTCATAGAAACAGGTTATAAAAAAGAAAGACTGTGACGAAGACAGTAAGCCATCGTTGAAAGCTGCAGCGAGCCGGTGCAGGTGCAAGACCGGTGCGAGTAGAGTTGGTTGAAAATCCCTTCCGAGTTGTGCGGTCAAACGGTATTCGGGGCAGATCCGGTTTCCGAAGAGCAGAAGCTTTTGCAGGAAACACAGGATCAGGGTATCTGGTAGGCAGCAACGTCAGTTTCCGGCGTTATCGGAGCGCATATTTCCCGGCAGAGTTGATTTGCAGCGGGCGTATGTTGTAACGGGTGGTGAAACGAAGTCACGAACAAGTGCCTCGTCCCTTTACAGGGGCGGGGCTTTTTTATCGTCTTTCAGACGATAAAAAAGCTCAGATCGCACTGCGGCGGAATGGAATCATGTCGCATGCGCGACCCGAGGGCATCAGTTTATTCAAAGGAAAGGAACAAAGCCATGTACAACAAAGTTGACACAAACTTGAATTTCATGGAACGCGAAAAGAACGTTGAACAGTTCTGGCGTGACAATGATATTTTTAAAAAGAGTATGGAACAGCGCAAGCAGGGTCCGACCTACACATTCTATGACGGACCTCCGACTGCAAACGGCAAGCCGCATATCGGACATCTGGAAACCCGTGTTATCAAGGACATGATTCCCCGTTACCGCACCATGAAGGGCTATTATGTACCCCGTAAGGCAGGCTGGGATACCCACGGACTTCCGGTTGAGCTGGAAGTGGAAAAGCTGCTGGGGCTGGACGGCAAGGATCAGATCGAACAGTACGGACTGGTTCCTTTTATTGATAAATGTAAGGAAAGCGTCTGGAAGTACAAAGGCATGTGGGAAAAATTTTCTGATACCGTTGGTTTCTGGGCAGATATGGACAATCCCTACATCACCTATGATGATAACTATATCGAATCCGAGTGGTGGGCATTAAAGCAGATCTGGGACAAAAACCTGTTATACAAAGGCTTTAAGATCGTTCCCTACTGTCCTCGCTGCGGAACACCGCTGTCTGCACAGGAGGTTGCGCAGGGCTATAAGGATGTCAAGGAACGTTCTGCAGTCGTTCGCTTCAAGGTAGTCGGCGAAGATGCTTATTTCCTGGCATGGACAACCACGCCGTGGACCCTGCCCTCCAACGTTGCACTCTGCGTAAATCCGAACGAAGCATACTGCAAGGTAAAAGCTGCTGACGGCTATACCTATTATATGGCAGAAGCTCTGCTGGATACTGTTCTTGGCAAGCTGAATGCGGAAAATCCGGAAGCTCCCGCCTATGAAGTGCTGGAAACCTACACCGGTAAAGATCTGGAATACAAGGCGTATGAGCCGCTGTTTGACTGTGCAGTGGATATCTGCAAAAAACAGAATAAGAAAGCCTACTATGTAACCTGCGATACGTATGTTACCCTGACAGATGGTACCGGCGTGGTTCATATCGCACCTGCATTCGGTGAAGACGATGCAAACGTAGGCAGAAAATATGATCTTCCGTTCGTACAGCTGGTAGACGGTAAAGGCGATATGACCAAAGAAACTCCCTGGCCGGGTGTATTTGTAAAGAAAGCAGATCCCCTTGTCCTGCAGGCTCTGGAGGATGCGCACCTGCTGTTTGCGGCTCCGAAGTTTGAACACAGCTATCCTCACTGCTGGAGATGCGACACGCCCCTGATCTACTACGCAAGAGAATCCTGGTTCATCCGCATGACGGCAGTCCGCGATGAACTGATCGCAAATAACAATACTGTAAACTGGATTCCGGAATCCATCGGTAAAGGACGTTTCGGCGACTGGCTGGAAAACGTACAGGACTGGGGTATTTCCAGAAACCGTTACTGGGGGACCCCTCTGAACGTATGGGAGTGCTCCTGCGGACATATGGAATCCATCGGCAGCCGTCAGGAGCTGTTTGAAAAATCCGGCAACGAAAAGGCGCTGACTGTAGAGCTGCATCGTCCTTATATCGACGAGATCACAATGAAGTGCCCGGAGTGCGGCGGTACCATGCACCGTGTTCCCGAAGTAATCGACTGCTGGTTTGACTCCGGCGCAATGCCCTTTGCACAGCATCATTATCCCTTTGAAAATCAGGACGTATTTAAGAGACAGTTCCCGGCACAGTTCATTTCCGAGGCTGTTGACCAGACAAGAGGCTGGTTTTACTCTCTGATGGCGGAATCTACGCTGCTGTTTAACCGCTCTCCTTTTGAAAACGTTATCGTTATGGGTCACGTTCTCGATGAAAATGGTCAGAAGATGAGTAAGTCCAAGGGTAATGCGGTGGATCCCTTCGAAGCTCTGGAAAAATATGGCGCAGATGCAAACCGCTGGTATTTCTATACGGTATCCGCTCCCTGGATTCCGAAGCGTTACAGCGGCAAGGCGGTTATGGAAGGTCAGCGTAAGTTCATGAGCACGCTGTGGAACTCCTATGCGTTCTTTGTACTGTATGCAAATATCGATAATTTCAATGCGGCAGAGCACACTCTGGAATATGATAAGCTTTCCGTTATGGATAAATGGATTCTGTCCAGACTCAACACCATGGTAAAGGCTGTGGATGAAAACCTGGATCAGTACCGTATCCCGGAAGCTGCAAGAGCACTGCAGGATTTTGTGGATGATTTAAGTAACTGGTATGTAAGAAGAAGCCGGGAACGTTTCTGGGCAAAGGGCATGGAGCAGGATAAGATCAACGCTTACATGACACTGTATACAGCGCTTGTGACAACTGCCAAGGCTGCAGCCCCGATGATCCCGTTTATGACAGAGGATATTTACAGAAACCTCGTCTGCAGCGTAGATGCAAGCGCTCCGGAAAGCGTTCATCTGTGCGACTTCCCGACCGTGGATACCGCTATGATCGATGAGAAGCTGGAAGAGGATATGAAAGAGGTTCTGGAAATCGTCGTTATGGGACGTGCGTGCCGTAACACGGCAAACATCAAGAACCGTCAGCCTATCGGCACGATGTTTGTCAAAGCCGACAAGCAGCTGTCTGATTTCTATCAGGAAATCATCGAAGACGAATTAAATGTCAAGAAGGTAGTCTTCACAGATGACGTGCGTGACTTTACTGCATACACCTTCAAGCCTCAGCTGCGTACAGTTGGACCCAAATACGGCAAACAGCTTGGCGGCATCAAAAAGCATTTGGATGAGCTGGATGGAAATGCTGCAATGGATGAGCTGGAAAGCGTTGGAGCACTGAAATTTGACGTGAACGGCACAGAAGTGGAGCTGACCAAAGAGGACCTGCTGATCGATATGGCTCAGAAGCCCGGTTATGTATCTGAGGCAGACAACTACATGACAGTTGTTCTGGACACCAACCTGTCTGAGGAGCTGCTGGAAGAGGGCTTTGTATACGAAGTCATCAGCAAGATCCAGACTATGCGTAAGGATGCAGGCTTTGAAGTGATGGATCACATTAAGGTTTCTGTCTGCGGCAATGAGAAGGTAGAAGGCATTGTTGCACGGAATGAAGCAATGATTGCCGGCAAGGTTCTGGCGGATGCGTTCGTCGGTGAAGAGGCGCTTGCAGTCAGCAAGGAGTGGAACGTTAACGGAGAAACCGTTACCATTGGTGTAGAAAAAGTAAACGCATAAACAGCGCAAGCACGCGGCGCGGGCAGGGCGGTTGAAGCGGCAGCCTGCCGTCAAAGGGCTCTGCACGTGTCATGCGCAGCATCGGAAGGCTGGAAGAAGTGCAGCTGTCTGATGCCAATATGCGAATAAAAAATCCCGGAGCAGGATGCTGTCTGGCAAATATTTGCTGAGAAGACATTCTGCTCCGGGTTTTTTTGTGTCTTTGCCGGATGGCGTGGGGCGTTGCATCAAGCCTGCGCCCTCACTCGTCCCGCGTCAGCTTCCGAATCCAGTTGCCGTAGTTGGATTCCAGAAAGGCGGGCACGCATTTAAAAATCTGATCTGCGTTCAGACACCAGACCACGACGGTCGGGGATGCATGCATCACAAACGCCATGAAAAACGACAGCGGCAGGACGATGCACCAGATGCTGATCAGGTCCATTTTGACGACGAAAAGTGCGTTCCCGCCGCCGCGGATGATGCCGTTATTGGTGGGCATCTGATAAGTCATGCCGACGCAGATGACACTCAGGATGATGAGAAAAGTATTTGCCATTTCCTTTGTGGCAGGCTGCAGATCGTAGATCGAGAGGATCGGGATACGGATGAAAAACAGTGTAATGCCGGACAGTACACCAATGCATAAAAACAGACGCTGCAGCAGTTTGGAATAGTGTTTTGTCAGCGGGATGTCACCGGAGCCGACTGCTTTTCCGATCATGACGGAGGCTGTGGAGGAAGCACCGACGGCGGTGGATTTGATGAGCATGTAAAGGGTAGAGGCAACGCTGTTTGCCGCGATGGCAGCAGCTGTCATATGCCCTAAAATAACGGTCTGCAGGGCGGTATTGACGCCCCAAAGTCCATTCGTGACGAGCATAGGGGCTGTTGTTTTGAGGTAATCCTTTGTCAAAACCGGATCGACATGGAAGTAATTGGAAAAATGCAGCCCGAGCTTTTTGCCTGCGCTGCGGAAAAGGTAAACAAGCAAAACGATAACCTCCAATATGCGGGCGGTCAGCGTGCCGATCGCCGCACCGCGGATGCCAAGCTGCGGGAATCCGAAATGACCGAAAATCAGAAGATAGTTAATCGAACAATTGATAAGAAGCGCCATGCAGGAAAGCCGGAACGCAATGCCGACGATTTCCACGCTTCGAAGGGTTGCGAGCAGAATCTGTGTGATTGCAAAGAACAGGTAAGTAAAACGGATAATACTCAGATACTGTGCGCCCTGTTCGAGGATGGCGGAATCCGTCGTGAAAATCCGAAGCGCCTGTATCGGGAAAATGCTGACCAGCAGGAATAAAACTGCAGAAAGCAAAAGCCCGAAGTGCATGGCGGATGCGGCGATTTTGCGCAGCGGGGAAAGCTGCTTTTTGCCCCAATACTGGCTGCCGAACATAACGAGTCCATCGCCCAGGGCAGCAAGCAGACACTGATAGACGAACTGAATCTGATTGACGGCTGCAGCACCGGACAGTGCGGATTCACCGTAAGCTCCGAGCATCATGTTGTCGGCGAGATTGACGGAAAGCGTCACGACATTCTGCAGGACGAGAAGCGGATACATGGAAAAAAACGCCTTATAAAAAGCGGAATCGGACGGCTTTTTAGAATGGAATCTGAAGCGGCTGAGCCGGGAATCGGACAAATTTTGACTGGAAATGGATTGTTCCTGTTGCATGGGAGTGACCTCTTTCGTAAATACATTTTTTGCGGGCGGGAAATCTGCCTACACAGTCGTGCCATTCGCAGCTTCCTGCAGATAGATTTTTCTGCGAGCAGAAAATCTATCCACAGAAAGCTATGAGTAAGCTACGAGTGCACTGTACCACGTTTTGCCATGTAAAAACAATGGAAAAAAACAACTTCTTGCACGAATGCAGGGGGAGAATTATAATAGAAATGGCGTTTTGGCAGTTTGTGAACAGAAGTTAGAGAAAACTGACCAAAATGACCGCAGCAGAAATGAGGATTGCAATGAATTTACTTTCCATAGAACATTTATCAAAATCATACAGCCGACGGCAGCTGTTTGACGATACGTCGTTTTTTCTGCAGGAGGGCGAAAAGGTCGGGATCATCGGCATCAACGGAACCGGCAAGTCCACGCTGTTAAAAATCATGGCGGGGCTGGAAGAGACGGACGAGGGTACAGTGACGAAAGCGAACCATGCGGTGATCGCCTATCTGCCCCAGCATCCGATCTTTGATCCGGAAATGACGGCCCTTGACTGTGTGCTGGCAGGACACAGGGAGTTGTCCGGACCGGAATCCGGACAGGCAGAGAAGCGGGATCATCAGGATGAGGCGGCGCTTGTGACAAAGGCGAAGACGATGCTGACGAAGCTGGGCGTTTCGAATTTTGACCAGAAATCGGGCGAGCTATCCGGTGGACAGAGAAAACGCCTTGCGCTGGTGAGCGTTTTATTAAAGGAAGCGGATATTTTGCTTCTGGACGAGCCGACGAACCATTTGGACCATGAAATGGCGGACTGGCTGGAGGAGCAGCTAAAACAGCGCAAAGAGGCGTTGGTGATGATTACCCATGACCGGTATTTCTTAGACAGTGTGTGCAATCGGATCGCAGAGGTCGACAAGGGAAAGCTTTATTCCTACGACACGAACTATGCCGGTTATCTGGAATTAAAGGCGCAGCGGGAAGAAATGGCACAGGCAACGGAGCTAAAGCGCCAGAATATCCTTCGGACAGAGCTTGCATGGGTACAGCGCGGTGCGCGGGCGCGTTCGACAAAGCAGAAAGCGCGTCTGGAACGCTATGAAGAGCTGAAAAATCGCAAGGCGCCGGAGACGGACGGACAGGTGGAGCTCGGCAGCATTTCCACGCGCCTTGGCAGGACGACCCTGGAAGCTCGTCATGTGGAAAAGGGATACGGGGACAGAATTCTGATTCACGACTTTTCGTATATTTTTCTGAAAAATGACCGTGTTGCGTTTATCGGCGCAAATGGATGCGGAAAGACGACGCTGATGAAGCTTTTGACCGGAAAGGAACAGCCCGACAGTGGTGAAATTATCGTCGGACAGACTGTGAAAATCGGCTATTATGCGCAGGAAGTGACGCATATGGATCCGAATATGCGCGTGATTGACTACGTCCGTGAGGTTGCGGAATTTGTGCCGACGACGGAGGGAAGCGTTTCTGCGGCGAAGATGCTGGAGCGCTTTTTGTTTGAAGGAAGCGAGCAGTATACGGAGATCGGGCGCCTTTCCGGTGGGGAAAAACGGCGGCTGAATCTGCTGCGGGTGCTGATGGGCGCGCCCAATGTTCTCATTTTGGATGAGCCGACCAACGACCTCGACATCACAACACTGACAGTGCTTGAGGATTATCTGGATCATTTTGAGGGGATCGTCATTATCGTTTCCCATGACCGGTATTTTCTCGACCGGACGGTGAGCCGGATTTTCGCCTTCGAAGAGGGCGGACATCTGCAACAGTACGAAGGCAATTACAGCGATTATGCGCTGCGTAAAAGTATGGAGGCGCAGGAATTTGACAGCATAGCAGAAGTCGGAAACGGCGGCAGAAAAGAAACCTCAGGGGAAAAGAGTGAGTCTGCAAGGGCAACCTGGAAAAAGCCTGCGCGGAAGCTGAAATTTACCTATCAGGAACAGAAAGATTATGATACGATTGAACAGGAGATGGCAGATCTGGAAGATTTGGTCTGTCGACTGAATGAGGATATTCTGAAAGCGGCGACGGACTTTGTCCGTTTAAACGAGCTGTCGAAGCAAAAGGAAGAAGCTTCTGCAAAGCTCGAAGAAAAAATGGAGCGGTGGATGTATCTGGAAGAAAAAGCTGCCAGAATTGAAGCCGGAGAACTGGAGGAGAACACAGAAAATGAGTAAGAAACTGGAACGTAACGACCCGTGCTGGTGCGGCAGCGGCAAAAAGTACAAGAATTGCCACATGCGGTTCGATGAAAAGATTCATGGCTTTGAGCTGGAAGGACATATTGTGCCGGGACATGATATAATCAAGACGCCGGAGCAGATTGAGGGCATCCGGGAGAGCGGTAAAGTGAATATCGCCGTTCTGGATTATGTGGCAGAGAATATCCGTGCCGGAATCAGCACAGAACAGATCAACAAATGGGTTGACGACAAGACCCGCGAACTGGGCGGCATCCCGGCTCCGCTCGGCTACGAGGGCTTTCCGAAGAGCGTTTGCACTTCCATCAACGACGAGGTTTGCCATGGTATTCCGAGTGAGGACGTGATCTTAAAAGAAGGCGATATCATTAACGTCGATGTTTCTACGATTTACAATGGATATTTCTCCGATTCTTCGAGAATGTTTATCATTGGAAAGACGACGCCGGATAAGGAAAAGCTCGTGCGGGTTGCAAAGGAGTGCGTGGAAGAGGGCATCAAGGCGGTAAAACCGTGGACATTTCTGGGAGATATGGCGGATGCGGTCAACCGCCATGCAAAGGAAAACGGCTATAGTATCGTTGTGGACATCGGCGGACATGGTGTTGGACTGGAATTTCATGAAGATCCCTTTGTCAGCTATGTAACGCCAAAGGGGACAGAGATGCTGATGGTACCCGGAATGGTATTTACGATTGAGCCGATGGTAAATGCCGGAACAGCTGAAATTTATCAGGATGCCGATAATGGCTGGACGATTTATACAGATGACGGCAAGCCGTCCGCACAGTGGGAGGTTACCGTTGCGGTAACAGAGGATGGCTGTGAGGTTTTGGTGTGGTAAGGTGCTTTTGCAGGCTTGCCGCCGATAAATAGAAAAATTATTCCATAATCTGATTGTCCAGTAGGATTTATTCTTAAAATCGGCGATGCTAAAAGTCGTACAAAAAGACAAAATGTATAAACCACTCTGAACAATAAGGAGATATGAAATGACGACGCTCTTATTACTTATTATTTACATTGCGTTTATTAGTTTAGGAATTCCTGATTCACTATTTGGGACAGCTTGGCCAGCTATTTACTCTGAACTAACTTTGCCCATTTCCTATGGAAGTTTTGTAACAATCATAATATCCTGCGGAACTATCATTTCCAGTCTTTTAAGTTCACGGTTGCTTGCTCGATTTGGAACTGGATTTATTTGTATATTCAGCACGGCATTAACGGCAATTGCGTTGTTGCTATTTTCCTTTTCTAATAACTTTTACTTGTTATGCGTCTGCGCCTTACCTCTTGGATTAGGCGCAGGAGCAATCGATATTGCACTTAACAATTACGTTGCCCTCCATTATTCCGCAATACACATGAGCTTTTTACACTGTTTCTACGGTGTAGGTGTATCGGCCAGCCCATATATCTTATCAAAAATTATTGGATCACAAGGAAACTGGCGCATCGGGTACCAAACTGCCGCCAGTATTCAATTTGCAATTCTATTATTATTGATAGCCACAATAACCCTTTGGAGCAAAACTAAGATTTCGGTATCTTCTGCTTCTGTACGCCATGGATCCAGTCTTTCTTTTCGCACAATTGTCCGGATGCCAGGAGTCAAAGAAATCTGCTGTATGTTTATAACATCTTGCGGAATAGAATATACCTGTGGTAATTGGTGCAGTACATTTCTCGTTGAAAATAAAAATATGCCGATTGCCAACGCGGCTCAAGTAGTTATGTTATATTATATTGGCCTTACGCTTGGACGATTTTGTTCCGGTTTATTAGCTGTGCGGCTACATAGCTGGAAGATCATTCGATTGGGGCAAATTGTTCTTGGTGCAGGAATTCTCTTGCTCTTTATGCCTTTCCTGACAACATCCGTTATAGGCTTTTTCTTGATCGGCTTTGGTAACGGGCCGTTATTTCCAAACTTAAACTATTTAACCCCTGAGAATTTTGGAGAAAATATTTCTCAAAACATTATGGGAATACAGATGGCAGCTTCGTATCTGGGGATTATGTTGGCACCAGCCGTGTTCGGTATTCTCGGACAATGGATTGGGGTATGGTTACTGCCACTCTTTCTCATCTGTTTTTATTTTGTTATGTTGGCTTCACATTCACGGGCAAAACATTTTCTTCAGTCAAATTCCTAGTACATATCCAATTCTGTATGGACAAAAAGCACCCAGTCATTTTATACTGAGTGCTGCATCAAATTTATATTCAATTATTCAAATTTGGTCAAACCATACAGCTGAGTTTAGATACAGTAAAACTCCGGAAAACCTTGATTTTCCGGGGTTTTTGAACCATTTTGATACGGTTTGAACAGCAGATTATCTCTTGCTGAACTGAGGCGCGCGACGGGCTGCCTTGAGACCGTATTTATTTTTTCCCCAGCTCCCAGAATGCGACTGCGCTTGCAGCGGCAACATTTAAGGAATCCACTCCGTGGAACATCGGGATACAGACGGTGTCATCGCAGTTGTTGATAGTTTCATCCAACAGTCCTTCCCCTTCGGAGCCGAGGATGACAGCGAGCTTTTGTTTGGAAGAAAGTTTTGGATCATCAATCGAAACAGAATCACAGCGAAGCGCCATTGAAACGGTGTGGAAGCCGTGATTTTTTAATTCGGAAATCCCCGGAAGCGGCCAGCTGCTGTCCAGGAAGGTCCACGGAATCTGGAAAACGGTTCCCATGCTGACACGGATCGCGCGCCGGTAAAGCGGGTTGGAGCAGTCAGAGGTCAGCAGTACGCCGTCCATGCCGAGAGCGGCAGCGGAGCGGAAAATTGCGCCGATGTTGGTGGGATTCATAATATTTTCCAGAATAACAAGACGGCTGGAAGTCCGGCAGAGCGCCTCGACGGAGGGGAGCCTCGGACGTCTCATGGCGCAGAGCATACCGCGGGTCAGGGCAAAGCCTGTCAGCTGTGTGAGCACCTCAAACGGGGCGGAAAAAAACGGGATGTCCGGGCAGCGTTCCAGAAACGGAACCGCCTGATTTTTCAGATGTCTGTCCTCCGTCAGAAAAGAGATCGGGATGCAGCCGGCGTCCAGCGCGCGTTCGATGACCTTTGGGCTTTCGGCAATAAAAATTCCATTCTGTGGGTCGCAGCGGTTTAACAGCTGATTCTCGGAAAGGCGGGCATAGATGTCCAGCTGCGGGTCAAGAAAATCAGTGATCGGTAGGATGGTCGGCATATGTTTTACATTCTCCAGCTTCTTTGAGTGCCCGGTTCCATTTACGGAGCGTGTCGGGGTCAATTTTACAGATTTCTCTATCGTAAGTATAAATTCCGTTTGTTTCCTCTTCAATATCGGAAATCTGTGTATACACGGTCGCTCCGATGCCTTTTTTGACAGCGGGCAGAATCGTCTGTCGGATCAGGTCGATATAGCCGTAGGTCAGCGCACCGGTGGAGTTGAATTTTTTGTAGCCGTATACTTTTTTACAGCAGCTGTGTCCGGGGATCGAAAGGGAATATCCTCCGAATTCGGTCAGCGCCGCCGCGCGTTTGCTTTCCGGTTTGAACTTTAATTTCAGAAAATAATAATGCAGGCTCAAAATATCGCCGCCCTTCTGGTCAAACCAGCCGCTTGCGTGATCGACCAGTCGGGAGGAATCGAGCGTGCGGATTTGTTCGCATACCGCGAGCGCGTCGAACTGCCCCCAGCCTTCATTAAATGGAACCCAGACGACGATGCTGGGATGGTTGTACAAAAAGGCGATGGTTTCTGTGATTTCGCGCCGGAATTCGTCTTTTCCCTCGGGATGGAGCCGGGAGAGCAGACCGGCGTGCTTTTCATCGTCGGAAAAAGAAATATGATTCCAGTTCATCAAAGTCGCCAGATAGGTGACGAACCAGTGCTTATAGGCGGAACCGCCGTTTACCATGTCCTGCCAGACGAGCATGCCCAGCTGGTCGCAGTGGTAGTAAAAACGCTCGGGCTCGATTTTTGCGTGCTTGCGCAGCATGTTGAAGCCGAGCTTCTTCATCCGCAAAATATCGGCGGTCAACGCTTCGTCCGTCGGTGCGGTGTAGAGACTTTCCGGCCAGTAGCCCTGATCCAGTACGCCCGCCTGAAAATACGGTTTATTGTTTAAGAAAAAGCGTTGTGTGCCGTCCGGCGCGGTCTGGATATCGCATTTTCGCATCGCAAAATAGCTGGATACGCGATCGACGCCGCTTTTTAGGCTGACGAGATATAAAAACGGGTCTTCCGGTGTCCAGGGATGGAAATCGGGCAGAGAAACGATCAGCTCGGAGTTGGTCATACCGTTTATGCAGATCGGCTCCATGTCCTTGCCGGAGATCACGCATTCGACCGGGGCGGAATGCTGTGTCAGCACTTTTAAGTGGACGAGTCCCTGGTCATAGTCGGTGTGATAAAAAATCTGTTCGATATAATTGACTGGAACAATTTCCATCCAGACCGTCTGCCACAGGCCACTCTGCGCCGTATAAAACATGCCGCCGGGCTTTAAGGACTGCTTGCCGCGCGCATGCCAGGACGTGTTGCTTTCATCCTGAATCCGGACGATCAGTTCGTTATCGCCCTCCTGGAGATAATCCGTGATATCTGCAGAAAAAGGCAGATAGCCGCCGCAGTGACGCACTGCAGAAATCCGATTGACAAAGACCTCCGCCGTCTGGTCTGCAGCGCCGAAATGGAGCAGGATGCGCTTATCCTGTTGCGGTTTTGCGAGGGTGATGGTGCGGCGGTACCAGAGATATTCGCCGGGCTTTAGCTGTCTGGAAACGCCCGAAAGCTGACATTCCGGGGAAAACGGAACCAGAATGCTCAAATCGAAGGAAAGCGGGATTTCCGGTGTTTTGGAAAAGGCGCATTCCCAACGCCCGTTTAAATTCAAATAAGAAGTACGAACCAGCGACGGCCGCGGATATTCCGGGAGAACGTTATGTTCATCGACCTGCCGACTGAATTTTGTCTGAAGCTGTATCATAATGCCTCTCATTCTGTCCTGCAGCAGTGACAATCCCATGCAGGGCAATCCTTGCGGAGTGGTTTTTTATATCTATGATGCCGGATGGGTCCGTGGGCAATATGGCAAAAGCCCCTGACCTTGAGGCCTGTAGATTGTTCTGTGCTGCGCACTCTCACAATCCTGCATCATTCTATATCAGTATATAGGAATGCGAAATTTTTGACAAGAATCGACCCGGAAAATGTATCGCAGCTCGCGTATTCCTTTTCGTAGGAAACCTGAGCAGCAAATCAGCGGAAGGTATCGTAAAAACAAATATTCTAACGCACAGAACATCAGTTTGTCAATCAATTTGTAACTGGATGACAGACGTAAAAATCTGGAATAAAATGATAACAGAGTAAAAAACAGGCTGCCGCAATCCCACTGGCATAAGGCGATGGGGAGTTCACAATGCAGACAGGGGCGATGACGATGAAGAGCAGGATGACGGTGACAGAGGCGCTGAAGGAGCGCGAACTTTTAAAGAAGCGGATCACGAAGAAGATCGGACAGCTGGGAAGGGAGGCAGGCACGGACGGCGCTTTTGCAGAACGGAGAAGCGCGCGGTTCGACGCGTCTCAGGCAGGCAGAAAGCAGGCACAGTCAGCTGTGTCTGGCAACATAGGGCATGGTGTGGTATCTGACAGGACAAGTGCGCATTGCGGTGCGCACCTCGATGCCGCCCTGCAGCAGATCCAGGCCCTGATCCTCCGGTATGATTCGATCTGCAGCGCGGTCGCCAGATCGAACGGAGAGACATGGCTGGATACCTCACGCGGCTATATGACCGTCTCGGAGGCAGTCGCCCTGCGCAGCCGCCTGAACGATAAAGAGACAGCCGACACTGCATTTGAGCAGCTGTTGACGAATCGCCTGGAAAGCATTTTGAAAAAACAGGAGACGTTTTCCAAGCACGGTCAGAATCCGTCTGGACGCCGCCCGGCGCTGAAAGGAAATGTAGTGATTTTACAGAATCCGTCTGCAGGAAGAGGCAGCGCTGGGCAGGAGAAAGGCAGCCGTGCCAACGCTGGACAGCTCAAGTCGCCGCAGCCTATCCTTTCTGCACAGGAGCTGTCGAAGTTCCGCAGTCTGACAGAAAGGATTCAGGAGAGCAGGGAAGAATTACTTCTGGAGCTGGACACGAAGCTTGCGCTGTCAAATGCTGCGACCTGGATTGAAGTGTAGCAGCAGGTCTGAATCCGCCGAGCCTGTTTGAAGGTGGATGCAAGACTTTGGAATCCTCCTCAATAGGACAGAATGATACGTATAACAAAACGGATTGCTCAGACCCTCCGCACGAAATTCCCAAAACGGACCCCAGACACACTACCCTCCCCGGTAGTTGTGCCCCAAGCAAACAGAATTTAGTCTGGTAGAAAAGATAGAAAGATAGTTTAAATTTTGATTGATGATACAGACCTGCCGGAGTTGCCGGACGGGTTGAAATCCATGAGAACGGTCAGCGCTGTCCGGGCGCGGGAATTCCGCATGGCTGTGCGGCGGGGCTTTTCCAGTAAGCTGTAACGAATCTTTTGGTGCGAGTCCGTACAATGGGACACGCAATGAGGTAGAATAAATAGAAAATAACAAGTAACTGTTCCGCAGGTCTGCGCATTTACTGCGCTGACCGTAAGAAAACTTAGACGAGAAGGCAAAAATCCTATCGGCGCAGCCGATTTGAAATGGATTTTTGCGCGTAACTGTGAGGGTACGGAACAGTTACAATAACAAAAGCAGACAGAAAGGAAACAAACGGGAGAAGGGCAAAACAGAGAAGATGGAGAGACAGCAAGGAGGAGAAATGGGATATCCGCTTATCGACGTGTTACGGACAGGACAGAGGTTAAAAGAAGCCTGTATTAAGAAAAATATCGAGGCAAAAGAAATCAAACAATTTTTGGGACTGGCGGCGATGCAGTCTATCTATAACTGGTTTCAGGGCAAGGCATTGCCATCGCTGGACAATTTTTATGCGCTGAGCAGTTATCTCGGAACAGAATTGGATTCCCTGATTGTGCCGCAGGGACGTCATCAGGAGCATGAAATATTGGAAGACGCTTCCTTTTTCAGACGGCAGGCAGTTTATTTTGGTTTTTTGCTGGAAGCAGAAGCGCAGAGCAGTTCATAAAATCGTAAGGGACGAGTGAACTGTAATACCAAATTTTCCGGAAATCCCGCGGCGTGTGTTGTAGGAGAGAAAGTTCCTTGCTATAATAAAAAGATGAGGTTGGCGAGATCACAATGCAGTCAGGCTGCATCGCAGCCATAGGCAGGGGCAGCAGGAACGGACCGCAGACAGCGGGAGCGGAGGCTTACAGCATGATCACACGGGAACAGATTCGAAAGCTGGCAGGGTATTCCTATTCCAGAGGGGTAGATATCTGGCGGCAGGGCAAGATCAGGCGCTTTCAGATAAAAACTACGAAAAAGGGCAGGCAGATTCAGGCGGACGTCAAAGGGAGCGGGAGAAATCTTTATGACGTGAGGATCCTGCTGGATGAGGAAGAAGACAGCGTGCAGGAGGCATGGTGCGATTGTCCTGCATTTTATTCCTATGAGGGTCTGTGCAAGCATTGTACGGCGGTGCTTTTATATTATCTGGAAAATCCGGACCGGGTGGAAGAAGAGCATATGAGCCTGTCGGAGTTCCTGAAACAGCGTGGGCTGGAAGGCGTCCAGAAAGAAATTGGTGAAGCAACGGACGGGATAAAGATTCAGGAAAATCTCAGATCCCCGGGAAATACTACAGCCTCCAGAAGCGATAGCATGCTTCTTGCCGGTGTTCTGAAGCGGAAGACGACCAGACAGTTAAAAGAGCTTCTGCAGAAACAGACTGCCCGGCATATGCTTCCGGTTCTGCAGGAAGAAAGCTTTGGAAAGGTGCGTCTGGAGCCACTTCTTATTTGTGATACGCGTGAATGCCGGGCGGAATTTCGGATCGGGATCGGCAGGATGTATATTGTAAAGGATATTTTTTCCATGATCCGCGCGCTTCGGGAGCAAAGCAGCTATTCCTATGGAAAAAGTCTGGAATTTGTTCATATAAAAGGAAGCTTTACCGAAGAATCGCGACCGCTTGTGGAATTTCTGGAGCAGTGGGTTGGCCGTTATGAAAAGGCGTATCTGCAGACGAGCGGTTATTCCTATCTGTATCGGGCAGCGCTCCCGAAAGCTCGGACGATCGTGCTGGATGGCTGGGGACTGGATGGATTTCTGGATGCGATGGGAAACCGGGTATTTCATGTACAGCTGGATGGAACGGAGAGCCGTTGGCATGTCACGGACGCAGCGCTGGAACGCAGATTGCAGCTGATGGGAACGGAAGGTGGTGCAGAGCTTTCCCTGGAAAATGTGTTCGGATATGCCTGTGAACGGGATCAGGTGTATTTTAAGGACGGACTGATTTATCGGGTTTCCAATGAAGGGCTGGGAGAAGTGACCGAGTTTTTGGACTGTATGAAAAAGCTCCCGAACCGGACGGCTTTTTTGCAGGAAGAGGATTTACCGGCATTTTTCAGACAGTTGATGCCGATATTAAAAGAACATTTTCAATGCGAGATCAAAGGAGTCGATGAAAAGCAAACGGAATTGTCGGCAGTAAAATTCCAATTTTATCTGGATATGCCACAGGAGAAACTGGTCAGCTGTCGTGCAATCGCCTGCTATGGAGAACGGGAGTATAGTGTATACGATCTGACAGGGGATATTGACAGACGGGATCTTGTCAGCGAGTCGGAAGCAGCGCGGATTTTAAGCTCCTATTGCAATACTTATGATGATCTGAAAAAAGAAATGATTATTTATCAGGACGACGAATTGTTTTATCGTCTCCTGACAGAAGGAATCGTGCAGCTTTCTGCAATCGGTGAGGTGTATGTTTCCGATGCGCTGAAAAAAGTGCGGGTTCTGCCGTCGCCCGGCGTATCCGTTGGAATTTCCATGGGCGGCGACTTGTTGGAGCTGACAGTGTCTTCTCAGGATATGCCGAGGGAAGAGCTGATGGAAATTTTGTCCCGTTATGATCGGAAACGAAAATTCTACCGGCTCAAGAACGGCGACTTTGTAAATATGGAAGAAAATGGTCTGGAATCCCTGCAGGAGGTGCGCCAGGCGCTGCAGCTGACAGATAAGCAGCTGATGCAGGACAAAATCGAGGTTCCGGCGTACCGGATGCTGTATCTGGATGAGGCGCTGCAGGAAAATGCCATGATGGAAGTGATTCGGGATGTATCTTTCGCGAGTCGGATCGAGAAGCTGCAGAATCCGGATTTCGAAAAGGAATATGTGCCGGACTCCTTAAAAGGAATTTTACGGGAATATCAGAAAGCCGGTGCCGCGTGGATTGGAATGCTTTACAGTAACCAGTTCGGCGGAATTCTGGCGGACGATATGGGGCTTGGAAAAACGCTGCAGGTCATCAGTTTCCTATTAGTAGAGCACACCGGATGCAGCCTGATCGTCTGCCCGGCGTCACTTGTTTATAACTGGAAGCATGAGCTGGAACGGTTTGCGCCTTCGCTGAAAGCGGATATGGTAACGGGAAATGTTCAGCAGCGCAAGGAAGTTCTGGATCGCTGGAAAGAAGTGGATGTATTGATTACGTCCTATGATCTGCTCCGTCGGGATATCACAGACTATCAGGAGCTTCATTTTTTCTGCGAGGTGATCGATGAAGCGCAGTATATCAAAAATCACGGAACGCAGGCGGCGAGGGCAGTCAAGCAGGTTCAGACCGGATTCCGGCTTGCGCTGACGGGTACACCGATAGAGAACCGGCTGAGTGAACTGTGGAGCATTTTTGATTATCTCATGCCCGGGTATTTGTACAGCTATCAGCGGTTTCGGACAGAGCTGGAACAGCCGATTGTCCAGCATAAGGACGAAGACGCTGCGAAGCGGCTGCAGCGGCTGATCCGTCCATTCGTCCTGCGGCGCCTGAAAAAAGAAGTGCTGCAGGATTTGCCGGACAAGCTGGAGGAAAACCTGTATGCCGATATGGATGGGGAGCAGCAGGAGCTGTATGATGCCCATGTCAGACGTATGAAGCTGATGCTGGAGGAAAAATCCGACGAGGAAATCCGGACGGATAAGATCGAAATTCTGGCAGAACTGACGCGCCTTAGACAGCTTTGCTGCGATCCGGCGCTTTTGTATGATAATTATAAAGGAGGATCTGCAAAGACAGAGCTTGTGCGTGGGCTGATCCGAAACGCAGTGGAAAACGGGCACAAGGTACTCCTGTTTTCTCAGTTTACAACGATGCTGGAGCGCCTGTACCGGATTTTGGAGGAGGAAAAGATTGCAAGCCACATGCTGACCGGCGCGACTCCGAAAGAAAAAAGAATCGAAATGGTGGAGTCGTTTGCGCACGATGAAGTTCCGGTATTCTGTATTTCCCTGAAAGCGGGAGGAACCGGGTTGAATCTCACGGCAGCAGACGTGGTGATCCATTTCGATCCGTGGTGGAACAGCGCAGTACAGAATCAGGCGACGGACCGTGCACACCGGATCGGGCAGAAAAATGTGGTTAATGTTTACCGGATTCTTGCCAAAGGGACGATTGAAGAGAAAATCGTGGAGCTGCAGGAACGCAAGCTGCAGCTTTCAGACAGAATCCTCGGAGGGGAGAGCCTGCAGGCGCAGGGTCTGACCCGCGAGGAACTGCTGGAACTGCTGCGGTGAGTGCTGTCAAATTCAGGATACGGCTCTCTGGCAGGCGTGCAGCAGATGCTCGTGCTCATATTTTTCCTTGGTTGCCATACCGCCGCGGATATGGCGCTCGGATTTGTTGATATCGAGTACCTTTCGGGCTTCTTTTGCCAGAGCCGGATTGACCTGCATCAGACGTTCCGTGATATCTTTATGTACAGTGGATTTGCTGATTCCAAACTGGCGGGCAGCTTGTCGGACGGTCGCGTTGGATTCGATAATATAGCCGGCTACTGCCAGGGCACGTTCTTCAATATATTCTTTCATAAAATCCCCTAAAGAACATTTTTTACAAGATATTACGGGGACAGAGAAAATATGCTATACTCAGCGTAAGGGAAAAAGCCAGACAAATGAGAAATAAAAAACCGCATATTTTGCGGGATGGAGGGGAAAATGCTTTATTCGGGGAAGGATCTGCGGAAACTGATTATACCGCTGATCATTGAACAGATTCTTGCAATTGCTGTTGGAATGGCGGATACGATTATGGTTTCTGCGGCGGGAGAAGCGGCGGTTTCAGGCGTTTCACTGGTAGACACGGTCAACATTTTGCTGATCAATGTGTTCTCTGCTCTGGCAACCGGCGGTGCAGTCGTTTCAGGACATTTCCTTGGGAAAAAGAAAAGAGAGGACGCATGTAAGTCGGCATGGCAGATCTTATTGTTCGCCACACTGCTCGCGTTCGTTATTTCCGTTATTTTTATAACGGCACATGATCCGCTGCTGCGTCTGATGTTCGGTAAAATCGAGGATGACGTTATGAAGGCGAGCAAGACCTATCTGATTATCACGACGTATTCGTTTGTTGCACTTGCCATATATAATTCCTGTGCGGCGTTGTTTCGGGCGATGAACGAATCAAAGGTGACGATGTGGGTATCCTTGCTGATGAATGTAATCAATGTGGTCGGCAATGCGATCTGCATTTATGGTTTGCACATGGGCGTAGCAGGCGTTGCGATCCCGACTACCATTTCCAGATATGTAGCGGCAGTTGTGATTTTTTTGTTGATGTTCCAAACCAAAAAAGAAATCAACCTCTGCGGGCAGATTACCTGGAAGTTTAATGGCAGTCTGATTAAGAAGATCCTGTATATCGCGATTCCAAACGGTCTGGAAAATAGCATGTTCCAGCTGGGTAAAATTCTCGTTATGAGTGCAGTCGCAACAATGGGGACTTCTGCGATCGCTGCAAATGCGGTTACGGGCACAATTGCGAACTGGAATAACCTGCCGGGCTTTGCCATCAACCTTGCGATCGTATCGGTAGTCAGCGTATGCGTTGGCGCAGGAAGATATGACCAGGCGCGTTATTATACCAAACGTCTTTGCAGGGATGCGATGATCGGGATCGGCTGTCTGTCGATCATTCTTTACCTGTCAGCTCCGATACTGGTAACCTTTTTCAATCTCGGACCGGATGCAGCTCAGCTGACGATTCAGATTGTACGGATCCATGCGGTTGCAAGTGCATTTCTTTGGATGCCGGCGTTTGGCGTTCCGAATACACTGAGGGCAGCAGGCGATGTAGTCTGGCCGATGAGTGTTGCTATTTTTTCCATGTGGGTATTTCGAGTCGTGCTTGCTTACGTATTCACTTATGTTTGTCACTTTGGCCTGGTTTCCATTTGGGTGGCGATGTTTATCGACTGGGTTGTGCGGGAAATCTTCTATGTGCTCCGATATAAGGGACATAAATGGGAGCATTTTGCGCAAAAAAGTTGAAACAAGGTTACCGAATTGCAGTGACTTTAGACGGTGAATGATTAATCGGTGCGATGGTCGATCTTTTTCGTAAATCAGAAAAGGAAACGGCATGGAAAACCTTTGACAGAACAGGGGATTCCAACTATAATTGTTCATTATGATGATATCAGGTCAGTGGTCATGGAGTGCGGGTACACTTTTTCAGACTGTTGGCCCTGTTGTTTCAAAATTAACTCGAGGAGGAGACGAATGGATCGGGAACTTGTTATTGTTCTTGACTTTGGCGGACAGTACAATCAGCTGATTGCCAGAAGAGTCAGAGAATGTAATGTATATTGTGAAGTGCATCCTTATACGCTCAGTCTGGATAAGATCCGGGAAATGAACCCTAAGGGTATCATCTTTACAGGTGGTCCAAACAGTGTATACGGAGAGGATTCCCCCAGATGCCCGAAAGAGATATTCGAAATGGGTATTCCGATTCTGGGAATCTGTTATGGATCACAGCTTATGTCCTATATGCTGGGCGGCAACGTAAAAACTGCGCCTGTCAGCGAATATGGTAAGACTGAGGTTGCAGTGGATACAGAATCTGCATTATTTAAAAATGTATCCCCCAGCACGATCTGTTGGATGAGTCATACCGATTATATTGAAAAAGCACCGGAGAAATTCAAAATTACAGCCCATACACCAGTGTGTCCGGTTGCAGGAATGGAAAATGCAGAGAAGAAGCTGTATGCAGTACAGTTCCATCCGGAGGTTATGCATACTCAGGAAGGCACTAAGATGCTTTCCAATTTCGTATATGATATCTGTGGATGCACAGGCGACTGGAAGATGGATTCTTTCGTGGAGACAACGATCCACCAGATCCGTGAAAAGGTTGGAGACGGCAAGGTGCTGTGTGCACTTTCCGGCGGTGTGGATTCTTCTGTTGCAGCAGTTCTGCTGTCCAAGGCGGTCGGCAAGCAGCTGACCTGTGTGTTTGTAGATCATGGTCTGCTTCGTAAAAACGAAGGAGATGAAGTAGAAGCTGTATTCGGCCCGGACGGTCAGTACGACTTAAACTTTATCCGCGTAAACGCACAGGAACGTTTCTATTCCAAACTGGCGGGTGTTTCTGATCCTGAAAAAAAACGTAAGATTATTGGAGAAGAATTTATCCGAGTATTCGAAGAAGAAGCAAAGAAAATCGGTGCTGTGGATTTCCTCGTACAGGGAACGATTTATCCGGACGTAATCGAGAGTGGTCTCGGTAAATCTGCTGTGATCAAGTCTCATCATAACGTAGGCGGTCTTCCGGACTGCGTTGATTTCAAGGAAATCATCGAGCCGTTGCGTCTTCTGTTTAAAGATGAGGTTCGTCGTGCCGGTCTGGAACTTGGCATTCCCGAATACCTTGTATACCGTCAGCCGTTCCCCGGTCCTGGTCTGGGTGTTCGTATTGTAGGCGAGGTGACTCCGGAGAAAGTTCGCATCGTTCAGGATGCAGACGCTATCTACCGCGAAGAGCTTGCCAAAGCAGGCTGCGACAAAGGACTGGGACAGTTCTTTGCAGCGCTGACCAACATGCGTTCTGTTGGCGTTATGGGCGATGAAAGAACCTACGATTATGCAGTTGCGCTGCGCGCAGTCATCACATCTGATTTTATGACCGCAGAAGCTGCAGAAATCCCGTTTGACGTGCTGTTCAAAGTTATGACCCGCGTCATCAATGAGGTGAAAGGCGTCAACCGCGTACTTTACGATTTGACGAGTAAGCCGCCTGGGACGATTGAACTGGAATAAACAAATTAAAATGCCGAAAGCTTGTATTCATGACAATGGGGAGGACCGCTGCGTAGCAGAGGAGGGACCCCATTGTATATGCAGGCTTTCGGCATTTGTTTTATCAAATGGCTTTAGTTTGGCTCTATTTGTGGGGAGAGTAATTGATGCAAATGTAATTATTCAGAAGAATGAAAAGGAAAAAATGATATGAAGAAATGCAAACTTCTTTTATTTGATTTAGACGGAACTTTATTACAGAGTGAAAAAACAATATCAACAAGAACATTATCTGCTCTAAAAAAATGCAGGGAAAATGATATATTGATAGGTGTTTCCACCTCCAGAAGTGAGCAAAACTCTTTGGTATTTTTAAATGAATTGATGCCCGATATTTTAATATCGAGTGGAGGGGCATTAGTAAAATACAAAACAGAATATATTTATAGGGCAGAATTTTCCGAAGAAGAAACGAATGTGATGATTGACATGGCAAGAAATATTTGTGGAAATGAATGCGAAATTACGATAGATACAATAGATGCACATTATTGGAATTATAAAATAGATCCTAAGAAGTTAGATAAGAGTTGGGGAGATAGTATTTATACAGATTTTTCAGATTTTAACGAATGTTCATTAAAAATGTGTGTCGAGATATTTAATCAAGATAAGGCAGATAAGCTGGCTCGAAGTCTCTCTGATTGTGATTGTATTCGTTTCTCTGATGGATTTTGGTACAAGTTTACAAAAAAGAATGTGACGAAAGAAAACGCAATTATGAAGATTACGGAAGTATGTGGATTTAGTACAGATTCAATTATTGCATTTGGAGATGATTATGCAGATATCGGAATGCTTGAATTATGTGGAACAGGTGTTGCAATGGGGAATGCGATTGATGAGGTAAAAGAGAGAGCGGATATTGTAATTGGTTCAAATGACGAAGAGGGAATTGCGGATTTTATTGAGAATGAAATATTATAGATATGTACATGGAGAGGAAATATGGTGGAAGTAAGATTTTATGATACAGTTAATGACGAACTATTGAAATTTGCAGTGATTATCTCACAGAGTAACGGCAAGTGGGTATTTTGCAAGCATAAAGAAAGAGATACATATGAAGTGCCGGGAGGGCATAGAGAAGCTGGGGAGGATTTTTTTGAAACAGCAAAAGGGAGTTGCAGGAAGAGACTGGAGCTATCAAATTTGAGATAAAACCAATATGCGTATATTCGGTGACAGGTAAAACTAGAGTAAATGATACCGGTGGAGAAACGTTTGGATTGCTTTGTTTTGCAGAGATAACTGAATTTGCGAAAGAATTACATAGCGAAATGGAGAAAGTTGTGCTTATGGACGAGTTACCTGAGAACTGGACATATCCGTTGATACAGCCGAAATTGATAGAAAATAAAGAGAACCTAAAATTATATTGACTTATATAGATGGACGATATATACTATAGGCAACCGATATATAGATTATCTACATAAGGAGGATTAGATATGGCTGTTGATAAGGCATTAATTTCTGGAAGTATGACAATGCTTCTACTCAGATTACTTGCGGAAAAAGATATGTATGGTTACGAGATGATTGATACTCTGCGTAAAAAATCCTGTAATGTGTTTGAATTGAAAGCAGGAACATTGTATCCTTTATTGCATGGTTTAGAAGGAAAAGGATTGCTTAAGGTATATGAGCAGGAATATGTTGGTAAGACGAGGAAGTATTATAGCATCACGAAAGAGGGAAGAGCATTGCTGGAAACAAAGAAAGCAGAATGGAACGAATATCAATCTGCTGTAGCCAATGTTCTTGCAATGGGGGTGTAAATATGGAAAAATATTTGGAAAAATTGTTATTGCAAATTCGTTGTAAAAAAGCAAGACCATATATTGCCGAGGAGATAAAGGGACATATTGAAAGTCAGATAGAAGACAATATTGCTGATGGAATGTCATATGAAGAAGCAGAAAAAAATGCTGTTGCAGATATGGGTGATCCGATTGCGGTTGGTATTTCATTAGATAAAATTCATAAGCCCCAGATTGCTTGGAAATTACTTGTTATTGTAGGAATATTGAGCCTGCTAGGAATTTTGCTACAGCAGTCTATTTTTTATCAAAGTGGATATAGTAATTTAGAACCGTTTATGCAGGAGATGTATCAACTTGAGACGGAAAGTTTTGTTTATTCTGTTTTTATTGGTTTTATCTTAATGTGTGGGATTTATTTTATTGATTATACTGTAATTGCAAAATACTCCAAGATAATAGGTTTATTCATAATTACTATGGGGATTTTGCTTTTGGCCGGTTTCTTTGGTGGTGATATTAATGGGGTGCGGTATAGTATTGGATTTGGAATGTTCAGAATCTCTGCTACTTCGCTGATGATGTTTTATGTACCAATTTATGGAGCAATTTTATATAAATATAGAGATGGTGGTTTTCCTGCATTGTTAAAGTCGATTGTTTGGCTGATTATTCCTGTTTTTATTACTTTTCGAATGCCGAATCTTATTGTTGCGATAATTATGATGATTAGTATGTTGATTCAGCTTACGGTGGCTATTCTAAAGGGGTGGTTCAAAATATCGGTAAAAAAGACAATTGTTAGCCTGTGGGCAGTTTTCATGTTTTTGCCTATTATGTTGTTGTTTGTGATGTACACATTTCATTTGTTGGCAGAGTATCAGGAAGCAAGGATTCACTCCTTTTTTTCTGCTTCAGGAGAAGGATTTTATCTTACTTCAATGCTCAGAACATTTAGCAAAGACATTTTGTTTGTAGGTAATAGCGGAAATGATGTGATTGGCAGTTTACCGGAGTTTAATAGTGATTACATTTTTTCTTATATTCTCAATAGCTATGGAAGTATTGCCGGAATCGTTGTTGTTGCTGTCTTGGCAGCACTTGTAATGTTTATTTTTGGAGCTTCTATTAAACAAAAAAATGAACTTGGCATGGTTATGGGATTTGGTTGTGGAATGATAATCTTATTAAATATTTTATTAAACTTGTTAGGTGCTTTGGGGATAATTCCACCAGCATCCTCCTTCTTGCCATTTTTATCCATTGGCAGAAGTAATATTTTATTGTGCTATGCATTGGTAGGAATTATTATGAGTATTTACAGGTATAAGGACGTGTATCCTAAAAAAATCAGAGCCTCACAGGTTTCGTTTCAGAAAACAATAAATATATAACGATTTGGGAAAAAATCTCTGAATACAGTCAATTAAGTCGTTCTCAACGAAATAGTTTTGTGGTATACTGGACATGGCATAAATCTCCTTTGTAAAGATGGTTTCTAGTCAATTCCATTATACCAAACGGAACAGGTTTATGCCTTTTTTATTGGCTGAAATATTGAATTTTCAAGGTTCAACACACCACATCGGTGTGGGAAGTTTTAGTTATTTATAAATTCTATAACATAAATGAATTGAATTTTCCGAATACTTATTCATTAGAGTTTCATCCTCTATTACAGTTTGTATTCCTCAGAAAGGATGATCATAAATGGATCTGAATAAGGTCACTTACCTTCTGGCACTTGCCGATACCAAAAACTATTCACGGGCAGCAGAACAATGCCATATATCACAGCCTGCTTTAACACGTTATATTAAAAACCTGGAAGAAGAATTAAATGTAACACTATTCGACCGGTCTTCCTTTCCCATCCGGCTTACCTATGCCGGGGAGCGATATATAGACGGTCTTTTGAAGATCCTGGAAATGAAAGAAAAACTGGATAAAGAAATGAGAGAAATCGCAGGACATGTCCAGGACCATATCTCAATCGGCATGCACAGCACCCGCTGTTACAGCTGGCTTCCCCGCATTCTCCCTGACTATCAGAAAGTCTGTCCCAAAGTAAAGGTCAAACTGAGCGAGGGAAATTCAGCTAAATTACAAAAGGATGTAAAAAACGGGGCGATCGATGTATTTTTTATATGTTCAAAGCCTTCTGATCTTGATGGTCTGACATTTGTCCCTCTTTTTCAAGAAGAAATGACTCTTATTGTAAGCCGTACTGCAGCTGTTTTTCATAACTTAATACTTCCGGAAAACATCCCGGGAGTTCTCCAGTATATTCCTCCTCGTATTCTGGAACAGATTC
>ERZ827450.1344-NODE-1344-length-26451-cov-7.818723_pt1 | contig 26451 bp, 21 predicted proteins | sample MGYA00519773_ERZ827450 | MGnify/ENA primary metagenome ERZ827450 (study PRJEB31778, sample SAMEA3449306) | human gut metagenome | biome: human gut; feature: human-associated habitat; material: faeces | place: United Kingdom | collected 2010/2012 ...
GGAAATAACCAAGGCGGAGGAAATAACCAAGGCGGAGGAAATAACCAAGGCGGAGGAAATAACCAAGGCGGAGAAAATAACCAAAGCGAAGGAAATAACCAAAGCGAAGAAAATATACCGAAAACTGGAGAGAAAACGACAATAATATTTATAATATTAGGAATGTTAATATTAGTAACATTAATAACATATATCAAATTAAAAAAATATAAAGAAATATAAAAAATATTGTGAAAGAATAAAGGTGAAAGAAATATGAAAAAAGTTAGAAATTTAAAGATATTAGTAATGGTAATTATTATAGCAATTAGTACGATATGCTTTACTAATAGTGTAAAGGCAGAAAGTGATGTAAAAGAGGATAATTGTATAGAGATTTATACAACAGAAACAAATTTAAAGTCAGGTCAAGAATTCGACTTAATAGTAAAAAGCAGTAAAGATTTAAATATGGGGTCTATAAGAGCAGATATAAAATTCGATACAGGAAAATTTGAATTTGTAGAAGGTAAAGATGGGTGTGCAAAAGTAGAAGTAGGAAATAATTGGTCTAGTATAATAGTGGGGATAAATAGTAGTAAGTTATCAGCAATATCAAACGATAAAATAAATGCTGGGGAAGAAATATGCAAAATAAAGATAAAAGCCAAAAATAATATTACTTTAAAAAAAGATAGTTTAAAATTAGAAAATATTTCTATAGTAAATGGAAATTATGAAAAACAAGAAATTAAAGAAGTAAAATTAGCTGTAAAAGAAAATAATTATGTGATGTATATATATATATTAATTGGTTTAGTTATATTAATAGTAATTGTTATAATTCTAATAATAGTTTTAATAAAAAGAAGAAATAAAGAAAAAACAAATAAAAATAAAGAAGAGATAAATGAAAATAAAGAAAAAATAAATGAAAGCAAAGAATAATAAGTTTCACATAAGAAGAAAGGGGAATTTTGTTATGAAACAAAAAGCATATATTAAATTTATTTATATGTTTTCTATAGTTTTTATACTTATATTGTTAGGAACTACTAAATCTAAAGCAACAGAAGAAGTTGAAGCATCATGTGGTGATGGAGTTGTTGCAAAAATGTATTTAAATGACTTTGATTCTTATATAGTAATAGAACCAGAAAATGGGCGTACTAATGTTGAAATGAAAGATTATAATGATGGGGTTATACCTTGGATACAGTTGCAAAATAAAAGGGTTATACTACAACGAGAGATCGCATTTAAAAAAATAATAATAAAGGATGGTATAACTAAAATTGGTGCAAATGCATTTTCTAAGATGAGAGATATAGAAGTAGTAGATTTTAGTGAGGCAAAGTCGTTAAAAATAATAGGAAATAGAGCTTTTTCAGAAACCCAAATAGAATCTGTAACAATTCCAAATAATTGTAAAGAAATAGGAGAAGGAGTTTTTGAAAATTGTGGAAAATTAACATCAATAAAACTAAATGAAGGATTAGAAAAAATAGGGTCATATGCATTTTATGGATGTGAAGGTTTGAAAAATAAAGAAATAGAAATACCAATTTCTTTAAATGAAGCAGGTGATAATGTATTACCTGATGGAATTGGATTAGTATGGTATGATGATAGAAGTGAAAGCCAAAGAAAATTAGTAGCTAATTTAAAAGCTAAAAATTATTTGGGAGATTCTTTTATATGGGGAATTAGTGATAATCTTATTAAAAGAAACTATTATTTAGGGAAATATGTGAAAGGAACGGAGATATTTGATAAAAATGATAATAAGTATGAACTAATAATAGAACCACTTAGAAACGACATTGATTATATAAACACTAAAATAGAATTTAATATTAGAGATACTCTAAAATCTAATACCAATAATTATAGTATAATAACTGTAGAAAATGGAATAAACGAAATAGGAGAGGGAGTTTTTAAAAATTTAGAAACATCAGAGATTGATATTAGTAAAGATAGTACTTTAAACAAAATAGATTCAGAGGCTTTTTGGGGAATGCAGAATTTACAAACAGTTAAATTATCTAATAGTAGTGAGATAGAAATTGGAAATAAAGCATTTGAAAATTGTAAATCTTTAAAAGATATTGATTTAGAAAAAGCTAAAACAATAGGATATAGAGCATTGGCTAATACAAATTTGGAAAAAGTAATATTAGGAAAGAATTTAGAAAAAATAGAAGATGAAACTTTTAGTGGGTGTACAAATTTAAAAACAGTAAAAATACCAGAGAAAATAAAAAATATATCAGCTAATACTTTTAAGAGTTGTGATAAATTAGAAACAATAATAATAAATTCAAATAATGAAGAGCTATATAATAACTTAAAAACAATTGGACTTGAGAATAAAGTAGTGGAAATTGAAAACGGATACATTTATAATGGAAAACTATATAAAAATGAGGAAATAGCAAAAAGTATAAGATATATAGTAACTAAAAGTGAGGATACTACTCTTCTAACTGATATAGAAATTGATGAAGAAAATGGGTTGATGGAAATAGAAGATTATATACCTTATAAATTAACTACAAAACAAGAAGATGGAATATATATATGGCAAGATAAAGCTATGCAAAAAATATATCCAAATAATGGAAAAAATGAAAGAAAATATAAATATTACATATGGCAGTCAGATAGAGATGGAAATGTAGTAAAAGTAGGTGACACTTCACAATATACAGGTTTTTATAGCGGATTTGCATTTAAAAATGGTGAAATAATAACTGATACAATGATAGCTTTACCAAAAGGGACTAATATAAGTAAAAATTCAAATATAAGTGTAGATTATGAAATAGTAAATGACTTAACAGGTGAACAGTTAAAAGAAAAGAAAGAAACGAAAGATGTATATTTAGTAAATGAAATAGGAAGTTTAGTAAATAATGTATTTGAACAGACTGGAAATTCAGCGCTATATGGAGATGTAAATTTAGATGGCGTGGTAGATATATTAGATGTAATACAACTAAATAAATATTTAGCGGGAATAGTAGAATTATCTGACCAACAGAAAAAAAATGCTGATTGTTATTTTGATTCAATTATAGATGATTTTGATAGTATGGCACTTGCCCAATATGTTGTTTTACTAATAGTTGATTTACCAAAATATCCAGAAGAAATAGATGCAAGAAAAGAAATAGAAAAAAATGATGAATTTTATAAAGAAAACATAAAGAGTAGTGTGGGAGATTTAGATTTAGTAAAAATTGCAAAACTAATAAAGAACAAATTAAATAGTCAAGGCAATGTAACTTTTTCAAATAAAGATATGAAAGTAGAAGAACTTTATAAAGAAGGAAAATTTTTAGATGGAATTAATGGAAGTAGCTATGTAGGAATGTGTTTATATCAATATGGATTATATACAGACAATAAGGATATTGTTAATTATATTGAAAAAGATGGTGGAGTGTTAAATATTTCTAAATTTTATAATATATCGGATGAAGATTTAAATAGCATAGGCTGGCAAAAGATAAAATATATAAGTAAAGATGATTTAGTAGATGGCGATATTATAGTAAGTGAAAGTAAAGTACAAATATATGAAGGTTATGGAGCATATGCATGTAATAACGAAGAAGAAGCAAAAAGTAAAAAAATAACTAAGGTTATAGATCCGGAGGATGGAATGTTTATAATAAGAACCATTCCAGAATCAGGAAAAATTGATGATGGTATAGAATGGAAAGTTGAAAATAATACATTAAAATTAGACGTAGGTGAAAATATAAGTGGAAATGTTGGAGATGACATAAATGTTCCTTGGAAGGCTTCTGCTTATAAAATATCTAAATATTCTGTTACAGCAGATGAAGAGTACTTAGATACAGCAATAAAACTTGTTGGAAGCTCTATGACATCAGCTAAAACAACAACTACTAAAGTAGAATTAATTACTGATTCTGTTAAAGATGTAGTTAAAGCAGTTAAAGAAAAAATGCAAATTGGATATAATCAATATGTTGCAGATGATTATAAAATTAATTTTCTATCTAATGGTAAATTTTTTATATCTATGCAATTAGAACTTGAACCGTTTTATAAAGAATATATAAATGGAAAGAGTGTTAAGGGGAAAGATAATGCAGAAACATTTTATAATATTAGCAAGATAGTAAAAGAGCAAATAACTCAAAGAGCAAGTAGTGGAAAAATGACATATAGTGATACTGTAGGAATAAAAATACCAACTAACATATATAGTAAAAATGGGTTTGGAATATATGCAGATTGTTCATCTTATGTGAGCATGTGTTTATATGAATATGGAATAAATAAATCAGATAAAAATATGATTGATTTCATATGGAACTATAGAGTTGAAGCAGGTGGTTCGAATATAGGCCGTGGAGGACAAATTACTGCTAGCCAATTCTATTATATGAGTAAAGAAAAATTAGATAAATTAGGATTAGAAATGTTAGAATATAATTCTGATTCGGATTTGCAAAAAGGAGATATTTTGGTTACAACACAACATGTTGAAATATATTCTGGAAATGGAAAGGTATTTTCTTGTGGAGATAATCCACCAATGCAAAGTTTGGAGTGGAATAAATCAAGTTCAATGGTACCGGGAAATGGTTGCAGAATAATTAGAATAAAATAATAAAATGGAGATATTGAATATGAAGAAAAGTATTTACAAGATAGTTACAATTCTATTAGTAGTTATAATTTTAATGGAGATTTGTGGAAATTGCATTTCTATGGCAACAGAAACAAATAACAATAATAACAATAGTACTGAAGAAAAATCAGATAATATATCGGTTAAAGAAGGTAAATTATATATTAATAATGAATTAGCTAAAAATAAAAAATATGTTATAACTAAAGATGAAAATTTTACATCTGAAATAAAATTAGATGAGAATAATAGTTCTATGAGTATAGAAGATTATATTCCATATGTATTAACAACTACTAAGGTTAATGATTTATATTTATGGCAAGCTGCAATATTAGAAACAATACAAGGAAAAAATGAAAATATAAAAGAGAAGTATGAAAGTTGTATATGGGAAACAGATGCAGATGGAAAATTAGTAAAGTTGGGAGATACATCAGATTATACAGGAATTTATAATGGAAGGGTTTATAAAAATAGCACAATTTTAACGGATACAGTTATAGCAGTAGATAAGGGAACAAATATAGAAACAAATGATAATAAAACTTTTAGTTATGAAGAAGTAGAAAATCTAACAGTAAAAGAACTTGGAGATAAAGAAAAGACTAAAGATATAATTTTTATAAATGAACAAGGAAAAGTACAAAATAATGTTTTAAAATCAGATTCTAAAAACTTAATTGGAGATGTAAATTTAGATGGTGAAGTAAGTTTGGTGGATGTAATATTATTAAATAAATATTTAGCTGGATTAGTAGTTTTGTCTGATCAACAAAAACTTAATGCAGATTGTTATTCTGATGGTGTAATAGATGATTTTGACTCTATGGCTTTAATAAAATTTGTTATTTTATTGATAGATAATTTACCAGAATATCCAGAAGCGATAGAAGCAAAGAAAAGAAACAATGGAATAGATGAGTTTTACAAAGAAAATATAGAAAATAGCGTAGGAAATTTTGATTTAGTAAAAATTGCAAAAACAGTGAAAAACAAATTGAGTGCTCAAGAAGATGCAAAATATACAAATGGGAATCTGAAACTTGAAGATTTGTATAAAGAAGGAAAATTTGTAAATGGAATAAATGGAAGTAGTTTTGTAGAAATGTGTTTATATCAATATAGCATATATCAATCAAATAAAAGCGTGAAAAATTATATATTAGATAATGAAGATAAATTAACAAATAATAATTTCTATGATATGACAAATGAAGATTTAGAAAAATTAGGATGGCAAAAATATGAATATGTGGATAAAAACGATATATTAAAAGGAGATATATTAGTTTCTGAAGATAAAGTTCAAATATATGAAGGATATGGTTCATATGCATGCAATGAAGAAAGTGAGGTAAAAAGCAGAAAATTAAGTAAAGTAATTGAGCCAGGTGATGGAAGATATATAATAAGAACAGAACCAAAAGAAGGAAAATGTGGAGATGAAGTTAACTGGAAAATAGAAGATAATGTATTAAAAATATCTGGGGAAGGAGATATGTATGATTACAAAGTAAAAGCAGTTCCTTGGATTGCATCAGCGCCATCAATAGTAGGAGTTAATTTTTCAGTTAATGGACAGATTAATTCAGACAAGCTATGGGTAGGAGTAGTAGATTCTATGCAAGGAGTTAAAAATAAATCAACTCTAACAATAGAAAATATGTCATCATGCCATATTGCAGATGCAGTAAAAATAATTAGAAGAGAAATAATTAATAGACAGTGTAGTACACTTGTAACTAAAATATATGCAAATAAAGATTCTTTAGATAAAATAGTAGTAGAATTTTATAATGGATATATGATGGGAATTGATGTTAGTGAATGGCAAGGAGAAATAGATTGGGAACAAGTAAAAAAAGCAGGAATAGACTTTGCAATATTACGATGTGGATATGGACAAAGTGGAGAAGATGTAACATTTAAAAGAAATTATAGAAAAGCAAGGGCAGCTGGAATACCTATTGGAACATATTATTTTTCATATGCAACAACAATGGAAGAGTTTGATGGAGAAGTAAAACACTTACAATCATTACTAGAAGGAAAAGCTTTTGAACTACCAGTATATATGGATTTTGAACAGGAAATACCATCATATACAGAGTTCGCAAAAAGATATTGTACTCTAATGCAAGAAGCAGGGTATACTAATATAGGGGTATATGCAAATGCACTCTATGGCTTTGGAAATGACACACTTGACTTGTCACAAATTTCAGATAATGTTTCTACATGGGCAGCTAATTATCCTGATTTAGAAAATGAAAATGAAATAACGCATCATAAGTGGCATCAATATGATATTTGGCAGTATTCAAGTAAAGGAAATATTAATGGGATTAATGCAAATGTAGATTTAAATATAATGTATTCATATTTATTTTAAAAATAGCTATTAGCAAAAAGAAAACAAAGAGAGAGTAGACCTATCTTTGTTTTCTTTTTTTACTGATAAAAATAATCCATTATTCCATTATAGATTCCCCATGCAAGTTTATTTTGGTAATCATCTTGTAATAACAATTTTTCTTCTTCTGGATTAGATAAGAAACCACATTCTACAATACTTATAGGTATTTCAACATGTTTAACAATATATATATTATCTATTTTCATTGCTACTCTATTGTTTTCTCTTTGAATAGATTCATTTAGATTAGTTTGGATACTTTTAGCAAGTTTCATACTTTGCTCATTTCCTTCTTTATAAAATGTTTGCCATCCATAATACTGATTTTGAGGTATTTTATTTAAATGAATAGAAACAAATATATCTGCCTGATTTTCATTGCCCATTTTTACTCTATTGTGAATATCAGATATTTTTTTCTCTTTTAAAGTTTTACTATCTAAATCATAAATGGCATTTTCATCAGAACGAGTTAATATAACTGTTGCACCACTTTGCTCTAATAAATTTTGTAATTTTATTGCTACTTTTAAATTGGTTTCGGCTTCTGTTGTTCCGTGAGGAGCTTTGAGCACCGTTCATCTGGAATACCGTGACCTGCATCTATAACTATTACTTTGTTGGTAACAGGAATACTAACTGTTGCTACTGTTTTATTTAAATTTGCTTTTTGAATTACAAAAGCGAACAGAGCGACAAATACCATACAAAAAATAGATAGAATTCTTTTTTTACTTAAAATTACCATTTTAAATTCTCCTTTTTATAGTTATGGTATTAGTATATTAAAAAAAGTTTATATGTATTACTAAAAAACTTATTTTGTAATATTTTTGTAATATTACAAAAGCAAATATGCTATAAATCTATATTCTTAGATGGTAATTAGTAATAATATAAAATTTAAATAATGAAAGTGTAATATAAACTTAATATTACACAAACAAAACAGCTAGAATCTTAGTTCCGTAAGGCGTTTTAAAGGAAAAAATGTAGAATAAGGATAATTAGCAAGTTTTACATATTGAATTCATTTATTAAATAGTATAAGTTATCTTGTAGATAAATATATAAGTTGGTAAGAAAAACCAACTCTGCTGAAAAGAAAGGAATTGGTATGTAAAATGAAAAATATGGGAAAGTATATTTACATCACTGCAATTATGACATGTTTTATAATTGTAGCATCTCAAATGGTTAATGTTTTTAATGGTGTAAAAGCAGCTGTTGGAGATAATTCAAAAAATAATAGTGTAAACCAATCTTATGACAAGGTAGAAGCATCGGTTTCAGACATAGTAAAAGGACTTGGAACTGCGATTAATTATGCTGTTTTTGCAAATACTTTTCACCAACAAAGTCATATGGAAGGAAATATAGCTGTAAAAAATGCATATATTGGACAAATATTTAATTTTACTAATCATGTGTTAGAAATTTATAAAAACAGAGATTACTCAATAACAGTAACAAATAAAGTTGATGATAAACTTACAGATGGAACTTTTAAATTTGGGTTATTTACAAAACAAACTGATGCTTCAGGTAAAAGTTATTATGCAAAAGCAAATCATGATATTATTAGTGTTACTACTAAAAATGGGGAAGGAACGGCAACTTTTTCAGATTTGGATGCAAATACAAAATATTATATATTTGAGTTAGATGAAAATAACAATCCTATAATGAATAATACAGTTACTGCAGAAGGCGTAACTGTTATGTATGAGGATGATGAAACAAGTGTAATTGCAAATGAAGCAAGTTTGGAAAATGTTTCATATATTGAAAATATAATAGAATGGACACATCATGCGGCAGATGGAAATGTTGCTAAAAATCCAAAACTAGTAATACCAATGACAGCTTTTTTAGGATTATATAACAGTAATAATGATTTAACACATTATAATTCTGGAATTGTTTTAACACAAAATCCTGGCGATTTTGAATTGGTAGTTATTGCAGAAAAAGATTTTAATGATTACGATAAAGTTTTATCTGAAAATGGATTTACAAATAGTTATAAATATAATACAGATGGAACAATAAAATATGTTGCCTCAGAAAATGAAGGAGGAAACATTATATATACATTATATGATGAAGTAGAATATGATAGCTTAATAGAAAAAAGTGTTAAAAATAGTGGAGTAAAAGAAAATGTAAATAGTTATAGTATTAATACAGCTTTAGAACCAAATTATGAAGTGTATAGTAAAGTAAATTCAAGTGATATAACTCCAGATTTTACAGATTATATTAATATAGATACTATAGAAGATGTTACAAATTATGAAGGAAAAGATTTAAGTAAATATATACCAAATGAAAAACAAAAATCTACATATATAAAATTTGATACATATGGAAATGTAGATGAAGTTGTTACAGTTACAGATTCTAAAGTAAATGATGAAAATGTAACTACACTTAAGAAAGTAAAATGGACAAGAAAATGGGAAAATGAAGTACAAGTAGAATCTAGAAGTGCTCCTACATATGTAAAAATCAGAAAAAATAGTAACAATGAAGTTTTTGTATCTGCAATGAAAAAAGTTTTAAAACAATATAAACTAAAAGATGGAGATAATTATACTGTTAAATGGAATGGAACAGAATATGATTTACAAGATAGAAAAAATGAATACGAAATCATTAATTTTGAAAAAGAGTTTGGAAACTTAAATGATTTTTCAAAAAATCTATATAACAATGTAAAATCTTCTAATACAGTTAGTGTAATTAATCTAGATGCAGATGGAACTATATATGAAAATGGTCAAGTAAATGGATTAAATAATGGTAATGCAGATAGTGAAATTTTAGATCTAAGCAATTATTTAGCAGATGGTAAATATTTGGTTATAAATGTTGATATGTCTGGTTTAAATACAATAAATTTATCAAATCAAATTAATTGGGGAGACTTAGATGGAACATATGATTGGAATTCTCTAAGTACAAGAGTATTATGGAACTTTTATAATAAAGATTCTAATAAGCCATATGATGGTAAAATAGAAATAGGTAAAAAATATATACTTGGAACAATGTTAGCTCCGAGTGCCAATGTTATAGTTCGAACAACAATTAATGCAAGTGTAATTGCAAATGAAGCATCTAATCCAGGTGGAGAAATACATAAATCACAATTTGCATCAGTTCAAAAGTTAGTAAAAACTAAAGTTTTAAATAAAAAAGTAAATCCTAAAAATGGTAGTGTAAGTATAAGAGTTACAAAAGTTGATAGTACAAATAATAATAAACTTGCTAATGCAAAATTTGTAATAGTAGTAAAAGATGGAGAAAAAGAAATTGCAAGAAAAACGGATGTAACAAATGATCTAGGAGTTATAACATTAGATAAAATTGAAATTTCAAGTGCAGGTAAAAAGTATACAGTAAGTATAAAAGAAGCTAATGCTCCTGATGGATATAATCCAAATGAAGATATTGAATTTGAAGTTGAATCTATATTAAAAGAGAATAAGTATGTGCTAAAACCAGTAAGTAGTTATAACAAAAACGGAGATACTATTGTAGTTGGTAATGAATATATTGATGTAACAGTTCCAAATTTAAAAATAACTGGTACATATGGGATTAAATTAATTAAAAGAGATGAAGATACAAATAGTCTTCTAAATAATATGACTTTTGATATTACAGCAGTAGACTCTAACAATAATAAGGTTAGTTTAGTAAGTTCTCTTACTGGAAAAGAAATAGATTTAAGTAAATTAGTAACTGGAGAAAAATCAGATGATGGAGTTATAGAGGTTAAAGATATAAACATTAGTGGAGAACAAAATTATAAACTTATTATAAATGAAAGATTATCTGGAAACTATAATAAATTAGAACCAATTAAAGTAAATGTACAAACAAAATTAGAAAATGGAAAATATGTTTTAGGGGATATAACTCTTACAGAAAATCGTAATGATGTAAGTATTTCTAAAAAAGATAATATTATACAATTAGAAGTAAAAAATAAAAAAATAGAAGGTTCTTTTGGTATTCAATTAATAAAATCAGATAAATTAAATTCAGCAACAAGATTAAAAGGTGCAGAGTTTGAAATTACAATAACAAAAAAATCAGAAGAGATTTATAAAAAAACAGAGACTACTGATGAAAATGGATACATATCTATACCTGGAATAAAAATAGAAAATGAGAATGATATATATAATGTAACTATAAAAGAAAAAATAGCACCAGAAGGATATTCTTTGGCAGAAGAACCAATTTCATTTAATGTGACTACAACAAAAATAGATGGAGAATATAAGTTACAACCAATTAGCCAGCAAATATTTAATAATGCAAAAGTTAATGTTAATAAAAACTTAATTCAAATAGATGTTACTAATGATAAAAAGCCAGATGATCCAAAAGTAGAAGGTAAATATGATGTTTTAATACAAAAAATAAATTCAGAAACAAAAGAAGGTTTAAATGGAGTAAAAATTCATGTGGAAGCTGTTGATAGTAATGAACAAAGCTTAATAAACAAAGATTATACAACAGAAGAAAAAGAAGGAAAAAATGGATATGTTCAAATAAACGACATTTCTATATTAAAATCAGGAGTTCATAAATATAAAATAGAAGAAATAGAAACAGTAAATGGATATGTAAAATTTGAAAAACCAATTACATTTGAAGCAGAAGTAGGGTTAAATAGCAAAGAAGACGCATATACAATTAAATCTGTAAAAAATATTGGAGATTATTCTGGAAAAGTAAAAATAGAATATAATGAAGATTCAAATAATTTAATTATAGTATTACCAAATGATCCAACAAAAGAAGCAGGAGATTTAGCATTAAGAAAATTTATTACAAGTGTAAATGAAAAATCTTTAGATACAAGTAGAGTACCTGTTGCAAAAATGAATAATGTTACAGGAAAAATAGAATATATGCAAACTAAAAAAGAAGTGGAGGTAAATGTTGGAGATTACATTTTATATACTTTAAGAGTATATAATGAAGGAAAAACAGAAGGTACAGCAAGCTTAATAAAAGATTATTTACCAAAAGGACTTGAGTTTGTAAATAATAATATAGTAAACAATCAGTATAATTGGAAAATGTTAGATAAAGATGGAAAAGTTACAAATAATAGTAATGATGCAGTGTTTATAGCAACAGATTATTTAAATGGAAGCGTAATACCAGCATATTCAGGAGAAGGAACACCATCATATTTAGATGTAAAAGTAGTACTTAAAGTAACACAAGAAGCAGAAAAAGAAGGAAGATTAGTAAATATAGCATTTATAGGAGAAGATAATATAGAAGATAAAGATTCAAAACCAGATAATACGATATTACCAGATAAATTTTCTGAATATAAAAAAGAAGAAGCAGAAAATTCTAGTGTAACATCTGTAATAAATGGAGTAGAGGATGACGAGGATTTTGAAAATGTAAAAATTAAAAGACCTAGTATATTACCACAGACAGGTGAAGCAAGTAGTATGATAAAATGTGGTGTATTTGTAATTATAGGAATGATTTTAATAACATTTGCAGCATATTTTATATATAGAAAATTCTAAAAAATAACAAAAAAGAAGGTGAGTAGAAATAATTAAAACTTACTTTCTTTTTTTATAATTAAATTTTTTGGACAATAATTAAAAATAAAATTTACCAAGGATTTTAAGCATTGCTAAAATTATAACAATGTGCTAAAATGAAAATAGGTGATGTTTAATGAAAAAAGAAAAAGAAATAATAGAAGAAAATACAAATGGAGAAAAAAATAAATATTTGGATAGACAAAATGTAAAGGCATTTTATGAATTTGATACATTTGAATTTATGCAACCAGATGAAAATGGATTAGGACTTAGTGAAAATAATATTGTTGTTGCAGAAAAAGAAATGTTAGATAAAGATGGAAAAACTATTACAGTTTTTGAATTTTTTAAAGATGGACAATCTATTGCAATAACTAATGAAAAAGGAGAAATTATATTTTCAGATCAATATAAAGAATTATTGAAAACAGAATTTAAGGAATATTATAAACAAATAAATTTGGATAAAAGATTGCCTAGTGTAATAACAAAAGAAGATATAGAAAAAAAGTTGGAATTGGAAGAAAAACAAGGTGAAACTGAAAAAGAAGATAATGGGAAAGAAGAGAAAGGTGAAAATAAAGAGGAAGAGAAAGATAAAATAGATCCAAAAGAAGTAGAACAAGATTTAGGTCTAAAAGAAGGTGATATTGAATCATGTACTAAAATTACAGATAAGAGATTTTATGATAAAGTACCTGAAGCAAGAGGATATGATGGATTTGCTATGCTTGCATATTCAAAGAGTAGAAATGAATTTATTATTGTAGGAAGAGATAATGGAAAAATAGTAGAAGCACAAACTGTAACTCCTGGAAAAGGAACAATGAAAACATCTGTAGATTTAGATAATGATGGTAAAAAAGTAAAGACTGAAGCGATTGGAGCGATAATGAATATTAAAGGAAACAATGAATATGATTTTGCTGTTAATTTAGAACCAGAAGCAGGACTTATAGAATTTCAGGAACTTAGATGGGATTCTGTTAATAGGCAGTATATGTCTTCAGACTTAGAAACAAGAGGAAATATTAACCAGAAAACTACAAAAGAAGTTGATGATATGATGAAAAATACCACAAATGATAATATTACAGACGAAGTGAATAAATATAATAAAGTAAAAGAAAATGGGAAAGATGGAGTAGAAATAGATGAAATAGAAGATGGTAATAACGAAGAGGATTTAGATGAAGAAGAACAAAAAAATAACAAAGAGAATCAGCAAACAGAAGAATTAAAACAAAATGAGCAAGAGGAAATAGATGATGAATTATGGTGGGTGCCAGATAGAGATCATAAATTATAAAAGAAAAAGACTAAAATTTAATTAACAATTTTAGTCTTTTTTTTTAATTCTCTTAATATTATTTATTAAGAAAATATTAAAGTGGTGGTATTTTATGAAGAAAGATAATTTTAATAAAAAAGCAAGGAATAAAATAAAAACAAAAAATAATAATAGTAAAAATAAAATTAAAAAAAGAAAAATAAAAATAGATAAAAAGATTAATATTAAAAAAATTGAAAAAAGTGGCAATCTAACAAGAAAAAAGAGAATGAAGGTATGCTTAATTATTGCGTTTGTTTTACTTGTTTGTTTTTCTTTAAGGATAGGATATATACAGTTTATAATGGGAAGTAAACTTAAATCTATGGCATATATACAACAAACATTAGATAGAAAAATCAATCCTAAAAGAGGAACAATATATGATGCTACACGGTAAAAATGTTTTAGCGGTTAGTAGTACAGTTGAAACAATAACAGTAAATCCAGTAAATATTAGTAAGGAAGATAAGGAAAAAGTTGCTAGAGCATTATCTGATATTTTTGAAACTGATTATGAAAAAACTTTAAAAAAAGTATCAAAAAAGAGTGCAATAGAAACAATAGCAAAAAAAGTAGATAAGGAAAAAACAGATAAATTAAGATTATGGATGGATCAAAATAATATAACAAAAGGAATTAATATTGATGAAGATACAAAAAGATATTATCCATACAATAGCTTAGCTTCTCAGATTATCGGATTTTGCGGAAGTGATAATCAAGGATTAGATGGAGTAGAGGCTATTTATGATGAAGAGCTAAAAGGAACAACTGGAAAAATAGTAAAAATGACAGATGCAAAAGGAGGAGACATTTTAAAAGAAGGAGAGGATTATATTTCAGCTGTTGATGGCAATGACTTGATTTTAACAATAGATGCTACAATTCAAGGAATAGCAGAAAAATATTTAAAAGAAGCATGTATTGACAATAAGTGTACAGATGGTGGAAATATAGTAATAATGAATCCTAAAAATGGGGATATTTTGGCAATGGCAGGATATCCAGATTATAATTTAAATGCTCCATATGAACCCAATACAGATGAATTAAAAAATTCATGGGATAATTTATCACAAGGAGAAAAAACAAAAAATTTACAAGCTATGTGGAGAAATAAAGCTATTTCAGATACGTATGAACCGGGTTCTACATTTAAATTAATTACATCATCTGCAGCACTAGAAGAAGGAATTACTCAAACAGATAAGGAAGGAGAATTTTGTTGTACAGGTGGAATAGAAGTTGGAGGTGTTAGAATAAAATGCTGGAGATATTATAGACCGCATGGCTCTGAAAGTTTAAGACAGGGGTTAATGAATTCTTGTAATCCTGTGTTTATAGGATTAGGACAAAAAATAGGTGTTAGCAAATATTATGAGTATTTAAAAAAATTTGGATTTTTAGATAGAACAAAAGTTGATTTACCAGGAGAGGCAAAAGGAATCTTTTTAGCAGAAAATAAAGTTGGACCTGTAGAACTTCGGAACTATTGCTTTTGGTCAGAGATTTGAAGTAACACCACTTCAAATGGTAACTGCAGTATCTACAATTGCAAATGGAGGAGCACATGTAACGCCAAGAGTTGTAAAGCAAATTGTTTATAAAAATAAAGGTGAAGTAAAAGATATAGAGATAAAAAAAGAAGAAGGCGTTATTTCAGAAAAAACATCAAAAGATGTTTTAAGTATGATGAAGTCTGTTGTGCAGGAAGGAACAGGAAAGAATGCAAAAGTAGAAGGATATTCAATTGGAGGAAAAACAGGAACTTCAGAAGATGGAGTAAATACAGGGAAATATGTAACATCTTTTATAGGAGTTGCTTCTATAGAAGATCCAGAAATTGTAGTTTTAGTAACGTTATATAATCCAACAGGAGAAGGAGGACATCAAGGAGGGGGTGTTGCAGCACCTGTTGGTGGTCAAATATTTAGTGAAGTATTGCCATATTTGGAAGTAAAAAAAGAACAAGAAGCAGAAAAAGAAGAAGTAGTAGAAGTACCAGACTTTATAGGTTTATCAATAAAAGAAGCAAAAGAAAAGGCAAAAGAAATTGAAATAGAAGTTCAATATGAAAAAGAGGAAAATATAAATGAAGAAGAAACAGTTATTAAAGAACAGTTTCCAAAACCAGGAATTAAGATAAAAAAAGAAAATAAAGTAACATTGGAATTATAAATATGTAAACTATAAAAATGTATCTAGATATATAGATTTATAATTAGTTATTAAGTAAAAGTGAAAAACAACTTAAGTAAAATAAATTATGTAATTAAGAGTAATAAAAATAAATATAAAAATTTTCTATACAAAAAGATAATTTAGTTATATAATGTATCCGAAAAACTATAAAATAAGGAGAGTGTGCTTATGGAATTAAAGAAAATACTAGCAGGATTAGAGGGGTTAAAAGTAAAAGGTTCTTTAGACTTAGATATAAATAATTTGGATAGTGATTCAAGAAATATAAATGATGGAGATATGTTTGTTGCTATAAAAGGCTTTGATGTAGACGGGCATGAATATATTAAAGAAGCTATAGGTAATGGAGCAAAAGTAATACTTGCACAAATAGATATAGATAGAAAATTTATAAAGGAAATTCCTGATGATGTTACAATAATTTTATCAGAAAATACAAGACACGCTTTAGCAATATGTGCTTGTAATTTTTATGGTAATCCATCTAAAAAGGTAAAATTGATAGGAATAACAGGAACAAAAGGAAAAACAACTACTTCATTTATGACAAAAGCAATTTTAGAAAAGGAAGGAAAAAAAGTAGGACTAATAGGAACAATTGCATGTTATATAGGAAGTAAAAAATTAGAAGATAGTGACAGAACAACTCCAGAGAGTTTAAAATTACAGAAAATATTTAAACAAATGGTTGATGAAGGTTGTGAGGTAATTGTAATGGAGGTTTCTTCACAAAGTTTAAAACTACATAGAGTAGATGGTTGTGTATTCGATATAGCTGTATTTACTAATTTCTCAGAAGATCATATAAGTGAAAAAGAACATCCTGATATGGAAGATTATTTTAATTCAAAATTAAAATTATTTCATATGTGTAAAACAGGATATGTAAATGCGGATGATTTACATACAGCTAAAATACCAAAAATGCTTCCAGACAATGATATTAGCACATATGGTATAGATAATTATTGTAATTTACTAGCAAAGGACATAACAATTACAAATTCATATGTAGATTTTAAAGTTAAGCTTGGTCAAAGAAATGAAAGAGTTAAAACTTTCATACCAGGAAGATTTAGTGTGTATAACTCACTTGCAGCAATTTGTGTTGGATTGAAGCTTGGTTGCTCAGCAGAAAATATTAAAGAAGCTTTATTAGAAGTTAGAGTCCCAGGAAGAAGCGAACTTGTGGATAATAAAAAAGATCTTACTATAATGATAGATTATGCACATTCACCAGAAAGTTTGGAGAATATATTAAATGCAGTTAAATCTTATACTAGAGGAAGAGTTATTTCAGTATTTGGATGTGGAGGAGATAGAGATCCAGGAAAAAGACCTATAATGGGAGAAATATCTGGAAGAATTGCAGATTATACAATAATTACTTCTGATAATCCTCGTACAGAAGATCCGGAAAAAATAGTAAATCAAATAGAAGAAGGAATAAAAAAGACTAATGGAAAATATGAGTGTATTGTAGATAGAATAGAAGCTATAAAAAGCGCTATAGAAATGGCAAATAAAAATGATATAGTAGTTTTAGCTGGTAAAGGGCATGAAACATATCAAATAATAGGACATAAAAAATATCCATTTGATGAAAAAGAGATAATAAAAGAAATTATTGATGGACAAAAATAAAATAATATTAGGAGGAAAAGATGGAATTTCATATAAAAGTAGTATTATTATCTTTTGCAATAAGTATAATACTAGGCTTAATAATTATACCAATATTAAAAAAATTAAAAGTTGGTCAAATAGAAAGAGATGATGGACCAAAATCACATTTAAAAAAGCAAGGTACACCAACAATGGGAGGTGTTATTATTGCATTAACAATTTTTATAGTATGTATGGGATTATATGTTAAATATTCAGTATCAGAAGCAAATGTAGCAAAAAATATATTACCATTATTGTTTGTTACAATTGGATTTGGACTAGTAGGATTCGTAGATGATTTTAAAAAATTAGTACTAAAAAATACAAAAGGATTAAAACCAATTTATAAAATGCTTGGACTTTTAATTATTGCAGTTGCATATACTCTATTCTTAACTAATGTATTAAAAATTGGAACAGCAACATATATACCATTTTTAAAAATATATATCAATATGCCTATATGGCTATATATACCATTTGCTATATTCGTTTTACTTGGTACAACGAATGCAGTAAATTTAACAGATGGAATAGATGGACTTGCAACAACAGTTACAACTATTATATTAGCATTTTTTACAACTGTTGGAATAATTTTAGGAGTAAAAGAAATCGTTTTAGTGGGAGCAACTCTTGTTGGTGCTTGTTTGGGATTTTTATTATTTAATTTACATCCAGCCAAAGTATTTATGGGAGATACAGGTTCACTTTTACTTGGAGGTGCAATAGCAGGGATAGCTTTATATTTAAAAATGCCAATAATTTTGGTAATAGTAGCACTTGTTCCAGTAATTGAAACAATTTCTGTAATGCTACAAGTTACTTATTATAAAAAAACAGGAAAAAGAATATTTAAAATGGCACCAATACATCATCACTTTGAACTTAGTGGATGGAGTGAAAATAAAGTAGTTTCAGTATTTAGTATAATAACACTTATTTTATGTGTTATAGGAATTAATGTTATTTAATATAATAAAATATATTAAATATTGAAAAAATTTTAAAACTCTAAGGGAGGTTACAAATGCCAAAAAATTCAAATAAAGTAAAAAAGGTATCAAAGTTTGTTAATAATCAATTTGACTTTTTGCTATGTATAACAGTTCTTTTACTATTATCATTAGGGGTTATAATGGTACTTTCTGCAAGTGCACCATCTGCATTATCTGAAACAGGTAGCAGTTATACATATGTAAGAAAACAAGCTACTTTTGCTATAATAGGTATAGTTTTGATGTTTATTATATCTAAAATAGATTATAGATTTTATAAAAAGTATTATTGGATAGTATATTTTGTTTCATGGACTATGTTATTACTTGTTATAGTTCCAGGAATTGGAAGAAATGTAAAAGGAGCAACAAGATGGATAAATTTGGGATTTGGTCAATTCCAACCATCAGAAATAACTAAAATAGGATTAATTATATTTTATGCAGGATATTTATCAGATCATAAAGATGAATTAAAAAGCTTCTTTAAAGGATTTGTAAAACCGTTTTTGTTTTTAGTACCACCAGTAGGAATATTATTTGTAGTTCAAAACCACTTAAGTGTTTCATTAGTAATTATAAGCGTTACTGCTACAATGATGCTTATGGCAGGAGCAAGAGTTTTACATTTTGCTATATGTGGAGGCGTGCGGTTTAAGCCGGAGTTCTTGGATTATTAGGAATATTGCAAATGACAGGAAAAGGTGGATTTAGATTAGACAGAATTGCAACTTTTTTTGATCCATGGGCAGACGCGCAAGGGACCGGATATCAAGTAGTTCAAAGTTTATATGCAATAGGATCTGGAGGATTATTTGGAGTAGGTCTTGGAGAAAGTAAACAAAAATTCTTATATATTCCAGAACCACATAACGATTTTATTTTTTCCATACTATCAGAAGAATTAGGATTTGTTGGATGTCTTATTGTAATTTTGCTTTTTACTATATTTATATGGAGAGGTATTTTAATTGCAATTAAAGCACCAGACATGTTTGGAAGTTTAATGGCTGTAGGAATAACAGCATTAGTTGCTGTTCAAGCAATAATAAACATTGCGGTTGTAACAGCATCTATACCAACGACAGGTATGCCACTTCCATTCTTTAGTTATGGAGGAACTGCTTTGTTAATCTTATTATGTAGTGTTCGGCATATTATTAAATATATCAAGAGCAGGTTCAAAAGTTTAAAAATATATAGAAGGGAGAATATGATTATATAAATTGCTATATATAGTCATGTGAAAAATATGAAAGTAATAATAGCAGCAGCAGGAACTGCTGGACATATAAATCCAGGTTTAGCTATAGCAAATAAAATAAAGGAAAAAAACAAAGATGCACAAATTATGTTTATTGGTACAGATAGAGGATTAGAAAATGATTTGGTACCAAGAAGTGGGTATGAATTAAAAACTATAGATGCTTATGGTTTTAGTAAGAGTATTAGTATAACAAATATAAAACATATGATAAAAACTATGCATGGATTTTCACAGGCCAAGAAAATTGTTGAAGAATTTAAACCAGATCTTGTAATTGGAACAGGAGGATATATTTGTGGGGCTGTTATAACAGCGGCAAGCAAAAAGAAAATTCCAACAGTATTACATGAAAGTAATGCTTATCCAGGATTAGCAATAAGAATGCTTGCAAAAAAAGTCGATACAATATTAGTTGGGTTTGAAGAAGCAAAACCATATTTAAATAAAGCAAAAAAAATAGTAGTAACAGGAACTCCAACAAAAATGAAAGGTATAAAATTAACTGAGGAACAAAAAAATCAAATAAAATTAAGTTTAAATTTAAATATAGATTTACCAATTGTTTTAGTATTCGGTGGTAGTCAAGGTGCAAGAGTTATTAATAATGCTATGTCAGATATTATAAAAAATAAAAAATATAATGGATATCAAATTATATGGGCAGCAGGACCAGAACAATATAAAATAATAAAAGAAGAATTTAGTAAAGAGCAAATAGATATAGATAATATTAATGGTGTGAAAATTGTACCATATATATATAATATGGAAGAAATTATGAATGTATCAGATATTATTGTAGCAAGAAGTGGTGCTATGACATTAACAGAGATAGCATTGGTTGGAAAACCTGCAATATTTATTCCACTTCCAAGTATGTCTGCAAATAGACAAGAAGATAATGCAAGGGTTTTTGAAAAAGAAGGAGCAGCAAAAGTTATATTAAATAATGAATTAAATGGAGAAGTTTTGCAAAAAGCGATAAATAGTATGATAAAAGATAAAAATAAGCTAATTGAAATGGGAGAAAACGCTAAAAAATTAGCCATTTATAATGTTGAAGATAGAATATATGAAGAGATAGAAAAATGTTTGAAATAGTTTTATTTCAAACATTTTACAGTTTCTATAAAAGTTTATTACAAATCGAAAAAAAGCTGAAATTACTGTCGATTGAATAAATAAACTTTAAATCTATGTCGAATATTATAAAAATAAATAAAATTGTGACATCCAAAAGTGCTTGATATACATGGGTTTGTGATATATAGTATCAACATAAAAGCTTACTAAAGAGGGGGATAAAATGAAAGACTTAAGAGAATTTTATGGAGATACAGTAATCGATAAATCGGAGTATAATGAATTAGATGTGGAGTATAAAATAGAATTAGAGTATTATAAAACTAAAAAGAATGAGAAAAATAGTAGAAATCTAAAGCATAAAGATGAATCATTTGGGTTAGAAATTATAAAAAAAGAAATAATAGGAGAAAGAACAAGTATTGAGAGTAAAGAATTTAAAAATATTGTAGATACTGAAGAAAAAGTAGATAAAATTTTAGAAATATTAATAACTAATAAAGTTACACCTATATGTGTTAATGAAGTATTAGAAGATTTAATGAAGCAAAAAATTTATAATAAATTAAATTAGTTGTACATTTTACTTAAGCAAAAGTTAAATGTAATTTTGGTAAAAAAATGCAAGCTTAATTGGACTTTTTTATGAAATTTAAATTAGCTATTGCAAAAAAATTATATTTAGTCTAGAATACATAAGTAAAGTTATATAAAAAGAAGGAGAAAAAGTAATGGCAGATAAATTAATTATAGTGGAATCACCAGCAAAAGCAAATACTATAAAAAAGTTCTTAGGTGGTAATACAAAAGTAGTAGCCTCTATGGGACATATAAGAGATTTGCCAAAATCAAAGCTAGGTGTAGATATAGAGCATGACTTTGAACCTGAATATATTAATATTAGAGGAAAAGGAGATTTAATTAAAAGTTTAAAAAAGGAAGCTAAAAAAGCAAAAATAGTGTACCTTGCAACTGACCCTGACCGTGAAGGAGAAGCAATAGCGTGGCATTTAGCACATATTTTAGATATTCCAGAAGATAGTATATGCAGAGTAACTTTTAATGAAATTACAAAAGAAGCTGTAAAAACTTCAATTAAAAATCCAAGAAAAATAGATAAAAATCTAACAGATGCACAGCAAGCAAGAAGAGTTCTAGATAGAATTGTTGGATATAAAATAAGTCCAATTCTTTGGAAAAAGGTAAAAACAGGATTATCTGCTGGTAGAGTTCAATCTGTTGCAGTTAAACTAATAGTAGATAGAGAAAATGAAATTGAAAATTTTAAACCAGAAGAATATTGGAATATTTATGCAAATTTATTAGAAGAAAAATCTAAAAAAAGTTTTATAGCAAAATTCTATGGTAAAGATGGCAAAAAAGTAGAAATACATTCTAAAGAAGAAGTAGATGAAATATTAAAGAATATAAATAATGAAGAATTTATAGTAGATGATGTAAAAAGAAGTCAAAAAAAGAGAAATCCAAGTCCGCCATTTACTACAAGTACAATGCAACAAGAAGCTTCAAGAAAGATAAACTTTACTTTAAAAAAGACAATGTCTGTTGCACAAGGTTTGTATGAAGGTGTAAAAGTTGAAGGAAAAGGTACAATTGGTTTAATTACTTATATGAGAACAGATTCTACAAGAATTTCAGAAGAAGCAAGAAAATTTGCAAAAGAACATATTGTAAGTAAATATGGTGAAAATTATTATGAAAATAGATATTTTAAAACAAAAGATAATTCTCAAGATGCGCATGAGGCAATAAGACCAACATATATAGAATTAGAACCAGATAAAATAAAACAATCTTTAACAAATGATCAGTATAAATTATATAAATTAATTTACAATAGGTTTATAGCAAGCCAGATGGCAGCAGCTGTATATGATACAGTTTCTGCAAGTATTGGTGTAAATAGTTATTTATTTAAGGCAAATGGTCAAAATTTAAAATTTAAAGGATTTATGACTTTATATGTAGAAACTTTAGATAATGAAGAAGATAGCGAAAACACTACAATTCCAGAGTTGGAAAAAAATCAAGAAGTGGTAAATAAAAAAATAGAAACAAAACAAAGTTTTACAGAACCACCTCCAAGATATACAGAAGCAAGTCTTGTTAAAGTTTTAGAAGAAAAGGGAATAGGAAGACCAAGTACATATTCGCCAACAATTACAACAATACTGGAAAGAAGATATATAGAAAAAAATCAAAAGCAATTAGTACCAACAGATTTAGGAAAGATTGTTAATAAACTACTTACAGAGAATTTTACAGATATTGTAAATGTAGAATTTACAGCAAAAATAGAAAATGAATTTGATGAAATTGCTGAAGGAAATGTAAGATGGAAAAAGGTTATAGAGGATTTTTATGGGCCATTTAAAGTTACATTAGAAAAAGCAGAAAAAGAATTAGAACATGTAGAAATAAAAGATGAAGTATCAGATGTTCCATGTGATAAATGTGGAAGGATGATGGTTATAAAATATGGTAGATATGGAAAATTTTTAGCATGTCCACGGATATCCTGAATGTAAAAATGCAAAGCCGATAGTAGAAACAATAGATGTTCCATGTCCAGTATGTGGAGGAAAAGTTCAAGTAAGAAAAACAAAAAGAAAGAGAAATTATTATATTTGCGAAAATAATCCAACATCTTGTGAATACATATCATGGAATAAACCAAAATTAGGAGAAAAATGGGTTAAAGAAGATAAAAAAGAAGATTCTCCAAAAGAAGAAAAAACAAAGACTAATAAAAAAGCAACCAAAACTGCTAAGACTACTAAAAAATCTAAAAAGAAAAAATAATAATATATAAATTAAATTGATATATTAAATTGACATATAGAAATTGTTGATGCTTAAACAATTTTTATATAAATTTTTAACTAGCAAATTAAAGATAAGTTTTAGAAAAAGAAAAATTTAAAAAATTATCAGAAATATTTTGAGATGGATAAGAAAAAAATTATCCATCTTCTTTTTTTAGTAAAAAAATAGAAACAAATAAAATAATTTAAATAATTGAATAATAAATGGATTTAAATCAAACAATAATAATTAAGAGAATATTTTTTTTAAAAGGGTTAGGATAAGTGAAATGAGAGTCTCTTGGATAAAGTATGAAAAAGACAAAGAAAGTTTTAAAATGCCAGAAAAGCTGGGATTTGATGTTTTTAAATTAAAAGAGTTGGAAGATACAGATAAAAAAATTAAGGAATTAATAGAAGAAAATTATAAAGCTATAATAGTTTCTAATGAAGTCGCAGCTTTTTCAGAAGATATAATAAAAAAATACAAGTATGATACAGATATTAGTATTATAATTTCACAAAGAAAAGAATAGTAAAAAATAAATGAGCATAAAAATTAATAAAAAGCATAAGATGGCAATAAGAAATTTTATATAAAAATAGTATTAAATAAAAAATATAAATATGTGAAGTTTTTTATATTTAAAATAGATATACTACAAGTATTTATATATAAAGATTTAAGGAGTATAAGAGCTAATATTTAATAGGAGGTTTTTGTGGATTATAAAAATATAAAAAATATAAAAGATGTAAAATATAATAAATTTATATGCGATTTTTATAATGAATTAAAAAAATTTAATAATGAATATTCTAAATTTATATTTTTATGCATTGGTACAGATAGGATGACTGGAGATTGTTTTGGGCCGTTAGTTGGAAGCAAGATAAAAAAAGGAATCAGTAATAATAACAATTGCATAATTTATGGAGATTTAACAGAACCTTTAATATACTACAATATAGGAGAAAAGATAAAAGAGATAAATGAAAATTATAAAAATTCATGTGTGATTGCTATAGATGCTGCTCTTTCAAGTGAGAAAAATATTGGAAAAATTTTGGTGAAAACAGGAGGATTAAAAACAGGAAGAGCAATTAATAAATTTAATAAAGAAATTGGACATATTAGTATAAAGGCTATTATTGGAGAAAATCATAAAAAATTGGATAAAAATATGCAATTATTACAAAATACATCTTTAAATTTTGTAATGGAATTAGTGGATATTGTTTCTATGGGAATAATAGAAATATTAAATAATAGTGAAATAAATAATTTATCATATTTAAAAATAAATTAAATTTGTATAAAATATCCAAAAAAGGAAAAAATCTATATATAAATTATCAATGTTTTATTTTGGAGGTATATATGGATATAAGTACTATGAAAAATATGGTTGTTTTAAGAGATTTACCATCAAATTTAATTGAAGAAGCAATAGTTGTACTAAAGGCAAATAAAAAAATAAAGAAGTTAGAATATAGTGAAAATAAATCGGAAAAATTTAAAAATTATAAAGAAAATAATAATAAGATAAATAAACAAGATTATATAATAAAAGAAGCAGAGTTTGTTATATCAAATTATATTTCAAAAATAGAAAGTCAAGATATTAAAGGAAAAGAAGAACTGCTCTATGGGCGTGGCTATGCAGATGGTAGCTGACGGCAGAGCGGACGCTATGATAAGCGCAGGCAGTACGGCGGCTCTTGTTATGGGCGGTACTCTTATAGTAAAGCGTATAAAGGGCGTAAAGCGTCCGTCGCTGACACCTGTAATGCCCGGTCTTAATAATATGTATATACTGCTTGACGGCGGTGCAAACGTTGATTGCCGTCCGGATATGTTAAGGCAGTTTGCGGTTATGGGCAGTGTTTATATGAACAAGATAATGGGTGTTGCTAGTCCCAAGGTCGGACTGCTGAATGTCGGTGCAGAAGAAGAAAAGGGCAGGGAGCTTGAACAGGAAACTTATGCTCTGCTCAAAAACAGCACGCTTAATTTCACGGGCAATGTTGAGGCGAGAAATGCGGCTTTAGGCGAGGTTGACGTTGTTGTAACGGACGGCTTTACGGGTAACATCTACCTTAAAACAGTAGAGGGTATGGGCAAGTTTATGAAGGCTTCGCTCAAGAAGATATTCTTCCGCAACCTCGGTACAAAGATAGGCGCAATGTTTACTATGAAGGGCATCAAGGAAATAAGCAAGCAGATGGACTACAGGGAAACAGGCGGTTCTCCGCTTTTAGGTACGGCAAAGCCTGTACTTAAGGCGCACGGCAGCAGTGACGCTCTTGCGTTCAAGAATGCCGTAAGACAGGCCAAGGATTTCGTTGAGAGAAACGTTATCGCAGAGATGGAAAAGGTGCTGTCGGAAAATACGGAAGGTTGATTA
>ERZ827450.1379-NODE-1379-length-25790-cov-3.093142_pt1 | contig 25790 bp, 18 predicted proteins | sample MGYA00519773_ERZ827450 | MGnify/ENA primary metagenome ERZ827450 (study PRJEB31778, sample SAMEA3449306) | human gut metagenome | biome: human gut; feature: human-associated habitat; material: faeces | place: United Kingdom | collected 2010/2012 ...
AACCGCGGTGCATAGCCTCCTGATAAATCTGCTGGGTTGCCGGGATGATAATCATACGTACATGGTCGCAAACCTTGTGACCTTTGAGGATTTCGGCAGCCTGCTCCAAATCCTCCAAACGGCCGTTGGTACAGGAGCCTACAACAACCTGGTCGATTTTGATTGCATGACCTTCCTTAGCAGGATGAGTGTTTTCCGGCAGATGCGGATAAGCAACTACAGGAACAAGCTCGTCGAGCTTAATATCGAGTACGCGGGCATATTCAGCATCTTCGTCCGCAGTAACTGCTTCCCATTCACGGGTTACGCCGCGTTCCTTTAAGAATTCGATGGTCTTTTCATCAACGGGGAAAATGCCGTTTTTGCCGCCGGCTTCTATAGCCATGTTGCAGATAGTCAGACGGTCGGCCATCGAAAGCTCGCTGACACCTTCACCAGTGAATTCCAAAGATTGGTAACGGGCACCGTCAACGCCGATCATACCGATGATAGTCAGGATGATGTCCTTGCCTTTAACGTATTTCGGCAGCTTGCCGGTAAGGTTAACCTTGATAGCATGCGGAACCTTGAACCAGGAAGTACCGCTGGCCATAGCGCAGCCGATATCGGTCTGGCCCATACCGGTGCTCAGTGCGTTGAGCGCGCCGTAGGTGCAGGTATGGGAATCGGCACCAATGATGATTTCGCCGGGAGCAACAAGGCCTTTATCCGGCAGCAGTGCATGCTCGATACCCATCTGGCCTACTTCAAAGTAGTTTTTGATTTCGTGCTTGCGGGCGAAGTCACGCATACGTTTGCACATGGTTGCGGATTTGATATCCTTGCAGGGGGAGAAATGGTCCGGAACCAGAGCAATTTTGTTTTTATCAAATACCGGTTTACCGATTTTTTCAAATTCGTTGATAGCCGGAGGACCGGTAATATCATTAGCTAATACTAAATCTACTTGAGAAACAAGCAGGTCGCCGGCGCTTACGCTGTCGCGGTGAGCGTGCTTGGCTAAGATTTTTTGCGTCATTGTCATTCCCATAAGATAGTCCTTCTTTCTTTAGGGGCTGCCTATAAGGGGCCATCTGATTCAGAAGCGCTCCTAGGAGTACTGGTATGTACGCCGTCGTCACGCTTCTTCGCATCTGACACTCTTCTAGACAACCTGTAAAATTTTTAAGTTAGAAAGAGTGTACCATGAAATAAAATAACCCCTATCTGCGCTTGCAGATAGGGGCGAAATTTTTTCGCGGTACCACCCTAAGTTGTACTTAATTTTTCCGATTAGCGAATCGGCAGCGTAACGTGCTGGAAACGTCTGCTCCTACTTGGTTCAGAGAAGCTGCTCGCGGGTGAGCTTCTTTGCCTGCTTGTTGGCGGCTTGCACCATACGCCGTCTCTCTGGATGCTGGGGCAGGTAAATTTTCCCGGTCATTGCATTTTGTTCTTAAATTAAAACAAACACATCACTGTGTTCTTCACATTATCGCAACAATTTCGTGGTTTGTCAAGTGTGAAAATGAAAAAATGCCTAGAAAAACATTTAATGTGCAGATGAAATGGAAAAAAGTATTGCTGAAGTGCAAAGGAGTGTAGGGGTATAAAAAATGCTTCTTTCAGAAAATTGCCTTTTGCAGAACTTTTGTCATGTAAATAAATATACATGTATACAATTTGCAATCGTAATAACGTGGTATTATAATTAAAATTACAGTCGTTGTAGTGGTCTTTAACAGAAACACTAATAGAACTGTTAATAGATTTACTGATAAAATGCTTTGAGAGGGGAATTTATTATGAATACTTCGCTGCCCAAAAAACAGGGATTGTATGATCCTTGGTTTGAACACGATGCCTGCGGTGTTGGCGTAGTTGCCAATATTAAGGGCAAGAAGTCTAATAAAATTTTACGACAGGCTTTGGTGGTTTTACATAACATGGACCATCGCGGTGGTCCGGGAGCAGATATGAACTCCGGTGACGGTGCCGGTGTGCTGCTGCAGATTCCGCATAACTTTTTTGTCAAGGAATGCGCGAAGCAGGATGTGGAGCTGCCGGAAGCAGGAAAATATGCTGTTGGCTTTATTTTCCTGCCGCCGGATATTGTAGAAAGAGAAAATGTTCAGCGCCACTTTGAGCGTATCGTTGAAGCGAATGGTCAGAGCATTATTGCCTGGCGTAAGGTGCCGGTGCATCCGGAGGTTTTGGGTGAAAAATCACGGCAAAGCATGCCTTTTATGGCACAGGTTTTTATCCGTCCGTCGGCTGATGTCCTGGACCGCTTGGATATTGACGATAATGCGTTTGAACGCAAGCTGTACTGCATCCGCCGTGAGGCCGAGAACTATATCCGTTACGGCAAGCTGCGCGGCGGCAAGTACTTTTATGTTTCAAGTTTGTCCTCGCGTACTATTGTCTACAAAGGCATGCTGACAACACAGCAGCTGCAAACCTTTTATGCTGATATGGAGGACAGCTCTATCGAAACAGTAATGGCTCTGGTCCATTCTCGTTTCAGCACTAATACATTTCCCAGCTGGGAGAGAGCTCATCCCTACCGTTATCTGATGCATAACGGTGAAATAAATACATTGCGCGGTAATATCAATTGGATGCGTGCACGTCAGACAATGTGCGGCAACAGTCTTTGGGGTAATGATATCCAGAAGGTTATGCCGATTGTTGACGAAACCGGTTCAGATTCCGGTATGTTCGACAATGTTTTGGAATTTTTGCTGATGAGCGGACGCAGTCTGCCGCATGCCGTTATGATGATGATTCCTGAGCCGTGGGGCAAAAATCCGCATTTGGATGATGACCTGAAGGCCTTTTTCGAATATCACAATTCGCTGATTGAGGCATGGGACGGACCTGCTGCTATGGCCTTTACTGATGGCCGTACTATTTGTGCTGCTTTGGACCGTAACGGTCTCAGACCGTCGCGTTATTATATTACAAATGATGATATTATCGTTCTCGCATCTGAGGTTGGTGTTGTAGGTATTGATCCGGCAACTGTTGTCAAAAAAGATCGCCTGCGTCCTGGACGTATGCTGGTGATTGACACAGAGCAGGGACGCATTATCGGCAACGATGAGATTAAGCACCAAATTGCCTGCGAGCATCCGTATCGTAAATGGCTGGAAGAAAATTCCATCAAACTGAAAAATATTCCGCTTAAGAGTGAACTGCCGGTGACGGATTCGCAGACGTTGATGCAGCGCCAGCGAGCGTTTGGCTATACGCTGGAGGATTTGACTAAGTTTCTGCGGCCTATGGCGCAGAAGGGGACTGACCCGTTGGGAGCAATGGGCAATGATGCACCGTTGGCAGTGCTCAGTGAAAAGCCGCAGCTTTTATATAATTACTTTAAACAGCTCTTTGCGCAGGTAACAAATCCGCCGATTGATGCTATTCGTGAGGAGGTTTTCACGGATACAACCAGCGGTATTGGTCCGGAACTGAATCTGATTGATCCGCAGCCGGAAAGCTGCCACCAGATTTCGGCCGAATCTCCTGTATTAAGCAATATTGAGCTTGCCAAGCTGAAGAATATTCCTAATTTCGAGGCAGCAACAATTCCTATGCTTTACAAGGTTGCTGATGGCGGCGCCGGCTTGAAACAGGCTTTAGATACAATATTTGCCGCTGCAGATAAAAACATTGCGGAAGGCAAGTGTATTTTAATCTTATCCGACCGCGGCATTACTAAAGATATGGCAGCGGTTCCTGCCTTGCTGGCAGGTGCAGGTCTGCATCATCATCTGATTAAAAACGGTACGCGTCTGCGTGCTTCTATTATCATAGAATCCGCTGAGCCGCGTGAGGTGCACCATATGGCGTTGCTTTTAGGCTATGGCGTCAGCGGTATTAATCCGTATCTTGCTTTTGAAAGCCTGGAGCATATGTGTGCTGACGGAATGCTGGATATCAGCTTTGCAAAGGCTGCTGAAAATTATATCAGCGCCTGCACTCACGGCATTGCTAAAATCCTGTCGAAGATGGGTATTTCTACTGTACAGTCTTATCGTGGCGCTCAGATTTTTGAAGCTATCGGTATCAGCAATGCCGTTATTGAAGAATATTTCACCGGAACTCCGTCACGTCTTGAAGGCATCGGCCTGGATGAGATTGCCAAAGAGGTTGCTATGCGTCATGAGCCTGCCTTTGCTGAGCAAAACATTGATCTTTTCAGCTATGAATCAGGTTCGCATTATCAATGGCGTAACGGCGGCGAGCAGCATATGCTTAATCCGGAAACGATTGTTAAGCTGCAGCAGGCCTGCAAGACCGGTGATTATAAGCTCTTTAAGGCGTTCAGCAAGCAGCTGCGCGGCAGTGCCTTTGCCAACCAGAATCTTCGCAGTATGCTGACCTTTACGCCGCAGCGTCTGCCGGTAAATATTGATGAGGTAGAATCTATAGAAAGCATCTGTCATCGCTTCAAGACCGGTGCTATGAGCTACGGCTCTTTGAGCCAGGAGGCACATGAATGTCTGGCGATTGCCATGAACCGTATCGGCGGCAAGAGCAATACCGGCGAAGGCGGCGAGAATCCCAACCGTTTTGCACCGCTGCCTAATGGTGATAGCAAGCGCAGTGCAATTAAGCAGGTTGCCAGCGGACGTTTTGGCGTAACCAGCAATTATCTTGTCAATGCGGACGAAATTCAAATTAAAATTGCACAGGGTGCTAAGCCCGGTGAAGGCGGTCAGCTTCCGGGCGGCAAGGTTTATCCGTGGATTGCCGAATGCCGCGCTACGACGGCAGGTATTGGTCTGATTTCTCCTCCGCCTCATCATGATATCTATTCCATTGAAGATTTGGCTGAGCTGATTCACGACCTGAAGAATGCTAATCCACGTGCCCGCATCAGCGTCAAGCTTGTAAGCGAGGTTGGCGTCGGTACAATTGCTGCCGGCGTAGTTAAGGCCTGTGCCGATGTTGTGCTTATCAGCGGTTATGACGGCGGTACCGGTGCTTCACCGCGTACTTCCATCAATCATGCCGGACTGCCGTGGGAGCTGGGACTTATGGAAACGCACCAGACGCTGCTGCTGAATAATCTGCGCGACCGTGTAACGTTGGAAACAGACGGTAAGCTGATGACAGGACGTGATGTTATTATTGCCGCTTTGCTGGGTGCGGAGGAATTTGGCTTTGCAACAGCACCGTTGGTAGCTATCGGCTGTATTATGATGCGCGTATGCAATCTTAACACCTGTCCGATGGGTGTGGCAACGCAGGATCCGGAGCTGCGCAAGAATTTCCACGGCAAGCCGGAATATGTTGTCAACTTTATGCACTTCATTGCGCAGGAGGTTCGTGAATACATGGCGATGCTCGGCTTCCGTACTATCGACGAGATGGTAGGGCGTACCGAGGTATTGCTGCCTAAGCCGGCAGAGGAGCGCAACTGGAAGAATAAGAATCTGGATTTGGCACCGCTGCTGTACAAGCCGGAGGTGGAGCCAGGTGCAAGCCAGGTTTGCACCAAAAAGCAAAACCACCAGCTGGAAAAATCGCTTGATATGCGCGAGCTGCTGGATATCTGCCGCAGTAATCTGGAAACGAAAAAGCCTGTTTCCATTACTCTGCCGATTAAGAATACAGACCGCGTTGTCGGCACGATTCTGGGCAGTGAAATTACCCGCCGTTACGGTGCCGAGGGATTGCCTGCCGACACCATCAACCTGCACTTCAAGGGCAGCGCAGGCCAGAGCTTCGGTGCCTTTCTGCCAAAGGGTGTTACGCTGGAGCTGGAGGGCGATGCCAATGACCATGTCGGCAAAGGACTTTCCGGCGGCAAGCTGATTATCTATCCGGACAGCGATGCACGTTTTAATCCGCACGAAAATGTTATTATCGGCAACGTTGCCTTTTATGGTGCAACGAGCGGTGAAGCTTATATCAGCGGTACTGCCGGTGAACGCTTCTGCATCCGTAACAGCGGCGTGAACGCTGTTGTTGAGGGTGTTGGTGACCATGGTTGTGAATATATGACCGGTGGTACGGTAGTTATTTTGGGACGTACAGGACGCAATTTTGCTGCCGGCATGAGCGGTGGTACGGCCTATGTTTTGGATATGCAGGGAGATTTTGCAAGCTACTGCAATAAGGAAATCGTGCTGTTGGAGAAGCTGGAGGAAATCGGCGACAGCCTGACGGTAAAGAAAATGCTGCTGCAGCATGCAGAGCATACCGGCAGTAAGCTGGCTTTAGAGATATTGAATAACTGGGATGAATATCAGGAGAAATTTGTTAAGGTTATTCCTAAAGAATATAAGCTTGTTACGCAGAAGCTTAATGAGTATCTGCAGCAGGGAATGAGCGCGGACGCTGCTACCCTGAAGGTATTTGAGGAGGTGAAGGCATAATGGGTAAGCCTACCGGATTTATGGATTACAAGCGTGCGGAGCTTGCTTTGCGTGCCCCCGAAGAAAGAATTAAGGATTGGCAGGAAATTAAGACGAGCAGCCTGCCGCACAAGGAAGCACTACGCTGCCAAGCAGCGCGCTGTATGGATTGCGGTGTTCCCTTCTGCCATAGCGGTGTGATGATTAACCGCATGGTTTCAGGCTGTCCGCTGCATAATCTGATGCCGGAATTCAATGATCTTGTTTATCACGGGATGGATGATTATGCCTATGCCCGTCTGAATAAAACCAATAATTTCCCGGAATTTACATCTCACGTCTGCCCTGCTCCCTGTGAGGGTGCCTGCAATGCAGGTCTGGTGAATAATCCTGTTACCATTCGCAATATTGAGCAGTATGTCATTGAAAACGCCTTCGAGCATGAATTGGTAAAACCCAATAAGCCTGCCAAGCGCAGCGGCAAAAAGGTTGCTGTTATCGGCAGCGGACCTGCCGGCCTTGCCTGTGCCGATGAGCTGAACAAGGCCGGTCACAGCGTTACTGTTTACGAGCGTGCCGACCGTGCCGGCGGTCTGCTGATGTACGGTGTTCCTAATATGAAGCTGGACAAAAAGCTGGTAGAGCGGCGTGTTAAATTGCTGGAGGACGCCGGTGTAAGCTTTGTCTTAAACAGCGAAATCGGTGTAAAGCTTGCTTCCAGCACATTGCTGGAGGAATATGATGCCGTAGTGCTGTGTACCGGTGCAACGGTGCCGCGTGATTTGCCGGTTGCCGGACGCGAGCTGGAGGGTATTTATTTCGCTAAGGATTATCTGGAAAGCGTAACCAAGAGCCTGTTGAACAGTAATCTGGAGGACGGACTGGCTATTGATGCCAAGGATAAGGATGTTGTCATCATCGGTGGCGGTGATACCGGCAATGATTGCATGGCAACAGTTATTCGTCAGGGCTGCCGCAGCGTGCGTCAGATGGAAATCAATCCTTGTCTGCCGCACAGCCGCACGGCAGATAATCCCTGGCCGCAGTTCCCGCGTATTTTTAAAACGGATTACGGTCAGGAGGAGGCTATCCATAAATTTAAGCAGGACCCGCGTGAATTCTGTATTACAACTAAAGAATTCCTGGGTGAGGATGGCAAGGTAAGCGGTCTGCGCTTGTGCCAAAACGAATGGAAGCAGATAAACGGACGCATGGTGCCGGCAGATATCCCCGGTACAGAACATGTTGTGCCTGCACAGCTGGTGCTTTTGGCTATGGGCTTTGTGGGCAGCGAAGAGCGACTGTTTGAGGAATTCAAGCTGGCGAAGGCACCTAACGGCAGCATAGCGGCTGATGACAGCAGTTATGTGACCAATGTGCCCGGCGTTTTTGCCGCCGGTGACGCACGTCGCGGACAGAGTCTGGTGGTGTGGGCTATTGCCGAAGGGCGTGGTGCCGCAAATGCAGTTGATAAATTTTTGCAGAAATAAGCAATACGGTTCTCCTTTTCTTTTATAGATGTGCTTGCAGCTTTTGTGTATATAAAAAATAGCTGCAGGCACATTTTTTATTAGCTGTAGCCTTGAAATAGGTAACGGCTACAGCAATGCACCATCTGCGTCATATAAATCAGAAGTGAAATCTTCGCAAACTCAAAGCTTTTCTGCGGATTTGATTGTTACCACGTTGCACTTTCCCTGCAAGATAAGCTATAATATAGATAAATATACCTAGCAATAGCTAAATTTACGATATAGGAGAAAACAAAATGTTTATTGACAGAGCGAGAATTTATGTAGAAGCAGGCGATGGCGGCGACGGCATGAGCAGCTTCCGCAGAGAAAAATTTGTAGAAAAGGGTGGCCCGAACGGCGGTAACGGCGGTCGCGGCGGTGATGTTGTCCTGATTGCGGACAAAAATCTCAATACCCTGATTGACTTCCGTTACAAGAGAAAATATGTTGCCAAGCGCGGCGGTCAGGGCGGTACCAAAAACTGCACCGGTGTACGCGCTGATACCGTATTCGTTAAGGTGCCGATGGGTACTTTGGTACGTGATGATGCAACCGGCGCTGTTATGGCAGACCTTGTTGAGGACGGCCAGACCTATACGGCTGCTAAGGGCGGCCGTGGCGGTAAGGGCAATGCCTGCTATGTTACCAGCACCAACCGTGCTCCGACCTTTGCCGAAAAGGGCGAACCCGGCGAAAACCGTTGGCTGAAGCTGGAGCTGAAGCTGCTGGCGGATGTGGGGCTGGTAGGCTTTCCCAACGTGGGTAAATCTACTTTGGTATCCGTGGTCAGCGAGGCGAAGCCTGTGATTGCCGACTATCATTTTACCACGCTTACACCGGTGCTCGGTGTGGTTCATATGGGCGAAAGCTCCTTTGTTATGGCGGACATTCCCGGCTGAATCGAGGGCGCCTGGGAGGGCGTGGGACTGGGACACCAGTTTCTGCGCCATGTGGACCGGTGCCGTATGCTGGTGCATATCGTGGATGTTTCCGGCAGCGAGGGGAGAGATCCTAAGGAGGATTTCCGGGTGATCAATCAGGAGCTTGCGAAATTTAATCCCGTCCTGGCCAAACGGCCAATGCTGGTTGCTGGGAATAAATGTGATCTGGCCACCGATGAGCAGATCCAGGAATTTAAGGAATTTGTGGAAAATCAGGGCTATGCGTTCTTTCCGATGATGGCGGCGATCAGTTACCAGGTGGAGCCTCTGCTGAAGAAAATCCAGGAGATGCTTTCCGCCTTGCCGCCGGTAGAACGGTATGAGCCGGAGCCTGTGCCTGTGCTTCCGGCGGAGGAAATCGGCCGGCACGACGTGAAAATCACTGTACAGGACCGGGTTTACTTTGTGGAAGGCGAATGGCTCCTGCAGGTAATGAAATCGGTGAACTTTGACGACTATGAATCCCTTCAGTATTTCCAGCGGGTGCTGATCAGCAGCGGCGTTATTGACCGGCTGCGGGAGGCTGGCATCCAGGAAGGAGATACCGTCAGTATTTATGATGTGGAATTTGACTTTGTCAACTGACGGAAAACCGGGGCTGGCCTTGCGGCTGAAGAGCCGTTCGGAAAAAGCGGCGTCCGCGTTGAGCGTCCGGCCTGCCTTAACGGCGCAGGCGGCAGGACAGGTTTTCCGCTAGTGAGCAGGATAAGGATTCTTCATGAATAGACCGCAGCAGGAGGTGAGGCGTGACGGAACGTTTTTTAGAAGAAAATTGTGCCCCTGAGCAGCTAAGCCCTTTGACTCTGGCCTTTGTGGGCGACGGGGTTTATGATTTAATGGTCCGGGAAAGACTGGTGTGCCAGGCGAACCGCCAGGCGGGAAAGCTGCATAAGCTGGCGGTGGAGCAGGTAAAATGCCAGGCGCAGGCGCAGCGCATGGAGAAAATTCTTCCTCTTTTGACCGAGGAGGAGCAGAGCGTTTATAAACGGGGCCGAAACGCGCATACTACCCATACGCCGAAAAACGCGACTAGTGCTGATTACCACAGCGCCACCGGCATGGAGGCGCTGTTCGGTTATTTATACTTAAAGGGCCGTTTGAAAAGGCTCAGGGAGTTATTTGTGCTGATGTGCCAGGAATAATTTTATGAAAAATACAGGGAGGGTCGTGCCATGAAAAAAATGGAATTTACAAGAAAGCAGGCGTGGGAGCTTTTGTGGGACGGCGTTGCTTTTTTAGCCGGCAGTTTTTTGTTTGCTGTAGCGGTGAACGTGTTTACCGCTCCCAACAATATCGCGCCGGGGGGATTGACCGGATTGGCAACAATGATTAATTATTTGTTCGGCGCCCCTATCGGTACCACCATCCTTGTTTTTAACGTACCGCTGTTTATCTGGGGCGTACTCCAAATAAACTTTCGATTTATACTTAAGACCCTTGCAGCTACAGTGATTTCCTCTGTGACGATCGACCTGACTGCCGGGTTGTTTCCACCTTACCAGGGTGACCTGATGCTGGCAGCTCTGTTCAGCGGCGTGCTCAGCGGCGCCGGCCTGGGCTTGATCTTTATGCGGGGCGGCACGACCGGCGGCACCGACCTGGTGGCTAACCTGATCGGCAGGAATTTTCGGCACCTTTCTTTAGGCAAGCTGGTGCTGCTGGTGGATTTGGTGGTGGTGCTGATCTCCGCTTTCGTTTATCGAAACTATGAAAGCCCTCTGTACGCGATCATCAATATTTTCGTATCCTCCAAGCTGATCGACGCCGTGCTTTACGGCGCCGATACGGGAACCGGGAAAATGATGTTTATTATCTCCCCAAAAAATAAGGAAATCGCTCAGCGGATTATAACGGAGATTTCCAGAGGAGTGACAGAGCTTCGTTCCCGGGGAGCCTATCGCGGCGAGGAAGGCGAGGTGCTTCTCTGCGCGGTCAGGCGGTCAGAAGTGTATAAAACACAAGATATTATACGGTCGGTAGATCCAGATGCCTTTGTTATCGTGGGAGATGCCGGCCAGATCTCAGGCGAGGGCTTTAAGCAAAGCCATAAGTCAGAATCAAAATAGTGGAATCTAATCGGAAGGCTCCGTAGATGTGCTGGAAGCCGCTGGGCGGCTTAAGAAATTTGGGCTGGTTTGGAAAAATTGGCGGCGAAATGTGAAAAGGAATTAGGAAGAGCACCTTTTCGTGCCGGCCTAAGCACAGGTTTTATTATAATGCCAAAAAGAAAAAGCCATACCAAATCCTCCCTTCGGAAGAGCTGGTATGGCTTTGCTGCGGAGAAAGTTAGTTCTGGCTGTTTTGGTTGCTTTTATTCTGACCTTGCTGGTTATTCTTGTTTTGGCTCTGCTGATTCTTCTTGTTGCCATACTGGTTGTTGTTCTGGTTCTGGCTGTTGTTCTGGTTTTGATTCTGATTGTTGCTCATGATTTCACCCCCTTTTGTTCTTATTATGACCCGGGGATTAAATTTTTATACAAAGGAGAGCGAATGATGGAAAGGCTCCCAAAAGAATTTTTATCGGTTATGGAACCGCTCTTGGGCGGGAATTATTCGGATTTTATCCAGAGCTTTCTTCAGCCGCCCTACCGGGCGGTGCGGCTTAATCCGTTGAAAATCACAGCCGAAAAGGCGGCGGCCGTTCTGCCCTTCCGCTTGTCGCCGGCCCCCTTTTGCAGTGAAAGCTATTACATAGATCCCGCTGCCCAGGGTGTGGGCAGCCATCCTTTTCATCACGCAGGTGCCTACTATGTTCAGGAGCCTTCGGCGGCCGGCGCCGTAACGGTGCTGGATCCTAAGCCCGGAGACCGGGTGCTGGATCTCTGCGCGGCGCCCGGCGGAAAATCTACGCAGATCGGGACCGCGCTGCGGGGCAAAGGGCTGCTGTGTTCCAATGAATTTGTCAAAAGCCGAACCGGCAGCCTGCTTTCTAATGTGGAGCGGATGGGCCTCCGAAATTGTGTGGTGTCATCCTGCTATCCGGAAACCTTATGCAAAAGACTGGCAGGCTGGTTCGATAAGGTTTTGGTAGACGCTCCCTGTTCGGGAGAAGGGATGTTCCGCAGAAACCCGGACGCTGTAAAGGAATGGAGCCTAAACCATACCAAGGCTTGTGCCCAAAGACAGGAGGCGATTCTTCAAACTGCTTCCGGGGCGGTGAAACCGGGCGGTGTTCTGGTTTATTCCACCTGCACCTTTTCTCCATTAGAAAACGAAGGGGTTGTGGAGACATTTTTAAAGAGAAATCGGGATTTTGAGCTTATAGACTGCGGCGTTTCCTTCGGAAGGCCGTCTGGACTTCCGGAAGCCAGACGTATTTTTCCTATGGATGGCGGGGAAGGCCACTTTATCGCTAAGCTCCGAAAAAATGAGGAAAGCTTTGAAAGCGTAGAATGCGTTGAAAAAGCGGGGATTTATCAAAATAATAAATTAAATCAAGAAATAAAAGCATCTATTAATAATTTATTAAATCAGCTTTTAATAGAGATACCGAAAGGAACTCTTCAAAGCTTCGGAGAAACCGCCCTGCTTCTTCCAGAAGGCCTGCCGGAGCTTTCCGGGCTTGGCGTGCTGAGAGCGGGGGTTCCTGTGGGAGAGCTTCGCCGGGGACGGGTAGAGCCGGCGCATGGGCTGTTCATGGCGAGCCGGCCGGAAGAGTGCCGGCAGGTGCTGAATCTGACAGCTGAGGACCCGAGGGTTAAGGCGTTTCTGCATGGAGAGGAGATTGACGCCCCGGGATTTCAAGGCTTTGCAGGAATTTCCGTGGAAGGCGTCATGACAGGCTTCGGCAAATGCAGCGGCGGCCGTATGAAAAATAGATATCCCAAAGGGTTACGAACCTTATAATTTTGTGCATGTGTTTTTTCCTTTCTGACCGAGATTGATTGAATTTTCCATCACTTTATGCTATAATACAACCTATATTCGATAAGGAAGTGTTTCTGATGCAAGAAATCAAAGTCACGTTAACCAAAAATCCGAAAAAAAAGCCTGCGGATGAAAGCAAGCTTGGCTTCGGCTCCATTTTTACCGACCACATGTTTGTTATGAATTACGACGAGGGCCAGGGCTGGCATGATCCCAGAATCGTTCCCTATGGCCCGATTGAGTTAGACCCCGCCGCTATGTGCCTGCACTATGGCCAGGAGGTCTTTGAGGGCATGAAGGCCTATAAGACCGCCGACGGCAGAGCTTTGCTGTTCCGCCCGGAGAAAAATATGGCCCGTTTGAACCGCTCCAACGAGCGCCTCTGCATCCCTCTGGTAGATGAGGCTTTCTGTGTGGAAGCGCTGAAAAAGCTGGTCAGCATTGAAAAGGATTGGATCCCTACAGCGGAGGGCACTTCTTTATATCTGCGTCCGTTTATTTTCGCCGTGGATCCCCAGGTGGGCGTGCATCCGGCAAAGCACCTGATGTTCCTGATTATCTGCTCTCCGGTGGGCGCTTACTATCCTGAGGGCCTGAATCCGGTAAAGATCTATGTGGAAAAGAACTACGTCCGCGCCGTGCGGGGCGGTTTAGGCTTCGCGAAAACCGCCGCTAACTACGCTGCTTCCCTGAAGGCGCAGGATGAGGCGGAGGAGCAGAGCTATACCCAGGTTCTATGGCTGGATGGCGTGGAGCGCCGCTATATTGAGGAAGTCGGCACCATGAACGTGTTCTTCAGGATCGGCGACGAGATCGTTACCCCCGCTTTGCAGGGTTCCATTCTGCCCGGCATTACCAGAATGTCCTGCATCGAGCTGCTCCGCTCCTGGGGATACCAGGTAACGGAAAGAAAGCTGGCCATTGACGAGCTGTATGAGGCTTATCAGAAAGGCCAGCTGAAGGAAGCTTTTGGAAGCGGCACCGCCGCGGTCATATCTCCCATCGGCCAGCTGAAGTGGGGCGATGAGATCATGATGATCAATAACGGGGAGATCGGCGAGGTGTCTCAGAAGCTTTACGACAATCTGACCGGTATTCAGTGGGGCAAGCTGCCTGACACGATGGGCTGGACTGTGGAAGTAAAATAAATTTCATTATCATTTAATAAGGCAAACGAAGGGGAGCTTCGATGAAAGGCTAGGCTTGTTGGATCCAGACGGCTTTCATCGGCTGGCGGCGATAGGGCGGCCCTCCCAATCGTTTGCCTTTTTTCTTCAGCCGATTGAATTAAAAGGAGGCGTCAGGATTTGAAGGACCTCAGCTTCACGGTGCCGCCGGAGTACAGCGGCGCACAGGTGAAAACCTTTTTGCGGCGGGGATGCGGCGTATCGGCAAAGCTGCTGTCGCAATGCAAGAAAATGCAAAACGGGATTCTAAAAAATGGGAAGCCTGTTTGGGCGGCGGATACGGCGGCAGCCGGGGACACGGTGCGCCTGACGCTTCCCCAGGAGCACAATTCCATGGCGCCGGAGGCTCTGCCGGTATCTGTGCTGTGGGAGGATGACGCCCTGCTGATTCTTAATAAGCCGCCCCAAATGCCGGTGCATCCCTGTCCCGGTCACGATAGGGGAACGGTATGCAATTTTGTCTCCTATTATCAAAAAAGGAAGGGTGAAGATTGGCGGTTCCGCCCTTTAAACCGGCTGGATAAGGACACCTCCGGATTGGTGATAGGCGCCAAGGATTCTTACGCCGCGTCCGCTCTGAATGACGTGGGAAAAACTTATTTCGCTGTTTGCCAGGGAAGCCTGCCGGGAGAGGGCGTCATTGACACGCCCATTCGGCTGAAGGAGGGACACAGCATTCAGCGGGAGGCGGGCGAGGGCGGGAAGCCCGCGGTCACTCATTGGAAATCGCTGGCCCAGGGAGCGGCAGCTGGAAAAAGCTATACACTGTTGGCTTTGAACCTGGAAACTGGCAGAACGCATCAGATCCGTGTGCACCTGTCCAGCATAGGCCATCCTTTAGCCGGAGATGACTTTTACGGCGGAAGCCGGGAGCTGATCAGCCGCCAGGCTTTGCACTGCGGATTGGTGGAGCTGACCCATCCTTTTTTTCTCTCTCGGATTTGTGTAAAGGCGCCTTTTCCTAATGATTTTAAAAAAATATTAGAATTTTTAAACATTCATAATCAGGTTTTCTGAGGGGATACTTTTATTAAACCGGCGAAAAGTTACAAAAAAGAATTATGTAAATTTAGAGGTTGACTTTCGGCCGATTCTGTATTATTATTTTTCAGAGAGTGTAATTGTGTTTTTTACCGAATCTCTGGATTTTTATGAAATTTTTTGACTATTGGCTTCACTTACTTGTGCGTTTTCGGCGGCAATACCGCCGCAAAGCGTTTGGCGGGAGATTTGGTTTTACGATGATTTTACCGTAAAGATTGAGATATGGGAGTGTGCCGCGTTGGATAAATTTGTTATTAACGGTGGCAAGAAATTGCATGGGGATGTTAGAATCAGCGGGGCGAAGAACGCCGCTGTCGCTATTATTCCCGCCGCGATTTTGGCCGAGGATATATGCCGCATTGAAAACGTTCCGAATATTAACGATGTAACGAGTATCGCCAGAATTTTGCAGGAAATGGGCGCTGTGATTCGTATGGTTAATAAATCAACCTTAGAGATTGACAGCCGGCACATCAATTCGCCTGTGGCCTCTTATGACCTGGTAAGGCATATGCGCGCCTCCTACTATCTGCTGGGCGCTTTGCTGGGCCGTTTTTCCCATGCTAAGGTTGCGCTGCCAGGAGGCTGCAATTTTGGCGTGCGTCCGATTGATCAGCATTTAAAGGGATTTATGGCTTTAGGCGCTGAGTATAAGCTGGAAGGCGGTATGGTCAATGTTTCGGCGGACCATTTAACCGGCAATAATGTTTATTTGGATGTGGTTTCCGTTGGAGCCACTATGAATATTATGCTGGCCGCGGTAAAGGCGGACGGCATGACCGTGATTGAAAATGCTGCCAGAGAGCCCCATATTGTGGATTTGGCTAACTTTTTGAATTCCATGGGCGCGGACGTCAGGGGCGCGGGCACCGATATTATTAAAATCCGCGGCGTTAAACAGATGAAAGGCGCCACTTATTCTATCATTCCGGATCAAATCGAGGCCGGAACCTATATGGCGGCGGCAGCCGCTGCCGGCGGGGATATTACGGTTCACGACGTGATTCCTAAGCATTTGGAATCCATTACCGCCAAGCTGGAGGAAATGGGCGTTGAAATTACGGAGTATGATGAGGCGATCCGGGTAGTACGGGAAAAGCCGTTGGCCAAATGCAATATCAAGACTATGCCGCACCCAGGCTTTCCCACCGATATGCAGCCGCAGATCGCCGCGGTGCTTTGCTTGGCGGATGGCACCAGCATTATTAATGAGAACGTTTGGGACAACCGGTTCCGCTATGTAGAGGAGCTGAGGCGTTTAGGCGCTCAGATTTCTGTGGACGGTAAAATTGCTGTGATCGAGGGCGTCAAGGAATTGGTGGGCGCTCCTGTAAAGGCGATGGATCTGAGGGCAGGCGCGGCGATGGTGGTGGCTGGTTTGGCTGCCAGAGGCGTTACAGAAATTGAAAATATTGAATACATTGAGCGCGGCTACGAAAATATCGTAGAAAAATTACAGGGCCTAGGAGCGGATATCCGCCGAGTGTATTTCCCGGAGGCTTCGGTGGCTCAGGCCCTATAAAAGAATAGGCGGCCAACGGCACGAAAAATTTCGGTTTTTCGTGCTTTCTTATTGCTCTCTTTCAGCGCTTTAGATGTCTCCGCCGAATCGAGGCGTTATTATATGCCGTTCGGCTTATGCTTTCTGTAGAGAGGCGGGTTGGAAAAACGGGGGATCATACAACATCGGGCTTTATCAGAATTCGTATTTTATAGCCTTTCTGATTTCACTTGGAGCGTCCGCCAGCTGCCTCCCGATGGGAGCTGTGATGAATGAACGCCTTTCCCTGCGGCTTTTATAGAAAAAGGCTTGTTCCAAGGCAGAGAATGCAAAAGGGCGGATAGATAAGACTGGCCGGCGGATTAGGCAGCGTATTTTATTTGAAAACTGGGAGGACTCTATGGCAAAGGTATGTCCGCTTTTCAGCGGCAGCAGCGGCAACAGCTATTACATAGGAACCGGGGAGCATGGAATCCTGGTGGACGCGGGAAGAACAGCGAAGCAGATGGAGGGGGCGTTATCGGCCAATGACATCAATATCTCGTCTGTCCGGGCAATTTTTGTCACCCACGAGCATACCGACCATGTCAAGGGACTGCGGGTGCTGGCTTCCCGGCATCATATCAAGGTGTATTCCTCCATGGGCACTCTGGAGGCTCTGAATGATATGCAGATCCTTTCGGGAAAATTCCCCTGTGACGTCATCTCTGAAAACGGGATACAGGAAGCCGGAATGGAGATCCGCCCCTTTCACACCTCCCACGATTCGGCGGAAAGCGTAGGCTATCGAATTTCATTGCCAAACGGCCGCGTGGTCGTGGTCGCCACTGATTTGGGCTTTGTGTCCGAGGAGGTCCGGTCGGCTCTTGCCGGCTGCGACGTGGCGGTGATGGAATCCAATCACGATGTTGGGATGCTGCAAAGCGGCGGCTATCCCTATTATTTGAAACGCCGTATCCTGTCGCCTCAAGGGCATTTGTCCAACAGCGCCTGCGCCCAGGAGCTTCCGGACTTGGTAAGGCAGGGAACTACCCGAATTCTTTTGGCGCATTTAAGCAGGGAGAATAATATCCCTCAGCTCGCTTATCAAACGGCGCTGTGCAGCCTGTTGGAGCAGGGCATGAAAGCTGGGGAAGACTTTTTATTGCAGGTGTCCCCTGTGGAGAATTCAGGAGGACACACCCTTTTGATTTAACTGGGAAAGGAAAAAATAATGCTGACGGTGCGGATTCTGTGCGTAGGAAAATGCAAAGAGAAATATTGGCGGGAGGCTTGCGCCGAATACGGTAAAAGGCTGTCGGCCTTTTGCAGGTTTGAGGTTTTAGAGGTGGACGAAGAACGCCTGCCGGAACGGCCCTCGAAGGCCCAGATCGAAAGCGGCTTAGAGCAGGAGGGAAAACGGCTTCTTCAAAAAGCGGGCAGCACTCCGATCGTCGCTTTGTGCATCGAGGGCAAAGAGCTTTCCTCGCCCCAGCTTGCCCAGTATGTGGAGCGAGCCGCAGTAAACGGCGCCAGCAGCCTGGCCTTTGTCATCGGCGGCTCCTGGGGACTGTGGGAGGAAGTAAAGCGGAAAGCGGCGCTGCGGCTTTCCATGTCTCCGATGACCTTTCCTCATCAGCTGGCCAGGGTTATGCTTTGCGAGCAGATTTACCGCGCCTTTCAGATTGCCCATTCGGGGAAATACCATAAATAAGGCTTTGGTTCATGAAATGTAATACATCGAGAGCCTTGAGCTTCCCAAGCGCGCGTTGGCGCCAGCGGAAGTCTTAGGGCTTCTTGCATTTTCCGGCGGCTGGAGTATAATAAAAGCAGTTTTGGAATGATAGGCTTTTGGGGCGCTGTCCCGAAAAACCGCATTTGACCGGCCGCGGCGCGATGCTTTGGCATTAGGCTGCTAATATCGATAGCGGCTATGAAAAATAGAGCGGCATATGGGAGAAGAAAGCATGAAAATCAATAAGATCCGTTTTTTAGAGCCGGGTAACCTGCCCTACCGGCGGTCGATTAAGAACCTCTATGTCTACGACCAGTATATTCGGACGCCTTCCCACGGCCTGATGACCTTGGCTACCGTGGCGAAGGAAGCGGTGCCGGATACCTTGATGTACAGCGAGTCCATTTCAAAAATCCGGTGGGATGACGTGCTGGACGCGGATATCGTGCTGATTGGAATTTTTACCTTTCAGGCCAAGCGGGGCTATGAGCTTGCCCGCTTCGTCAGGAAAAATTCCAAGGCCCTGGTGGTACTGGGCGGACTTCACGCCTCGATGAATTATCAGGAGGCTGCTCAATACTGCGATTATGTACTGCTGGGAGAAGGGGAGGAATCTATCCTTAAGCTGATTGACTGCCTGCGAAGGGATCAGGAAATTGATTTTCCCGGGGTAGCTTATCGGAATAACGACGAGATTGTGTGTACGGGGCAGTGTGTGCCGCCGCATAATATCGATATTATTCCTGATAGAGACCTGCTTTACCATTACCGGAAAATGGCGGGGCATAATACGGTTTGGCCGCAGGTTCACGCGTCCAGAGGCTGCCCTCACAATTGCGATTATTGTGCGGTAGTACGGCATTTCGGCAGAAAAGTGCGGACGAGGTCGCCGGAAAATGTTGTGGAGGATATCCGCCAGGCTATCGCCTTTCACGACCAGGGCCACCGCCGTGCGGCCAAAATACTCTGGCTCACTGATGATAACTTTTTCGCGGACCGGGATTGGGCGGTATCGGTGCTCAACGCGATCATTCGCAGCGGAATTCGGTATCAGTTTACGGTTCAGGCCCGGTACGAGGTGGGCTTTGACGACGAGATGCTGGAGCTTTTGAAAGAGGCGGGCTTCTGCGAGATTGCCATGGGAATCGAGTTTTTAGAGGATGAGGCGTTTGAAAGCCTGCATAAAAAGAGCACTTACGCGGAAATTGTCCGCTCGGTAGAGAATATCCAGCGCCATGGCCTGCGCGTGCGGGGATTGTTTATCGTAGGCGCTGACAATCACGTAAAGGGCGTAGGGGAGCGGCTGGCGGATTTTGTGATTTCCCACGACATCTGCGGCGTCCTGATTCAGTCCATGTATTTTGTACCAGGCACTCCGGTGTATAAGACTCATAAAAATAAGCTGATCCACACCGACTGGTCGAAATACAACGGTAATGTGGTCCATTATCCGGAAAAGATTGCGCCCGATGATTTGCAGAGGGAAATTATTATCGCCAGCAAAAGAATTTACTCAGTAAAGCGGCTGATTCAGGCGGTGACGCACCGCCGCGGCTTGGAGCGGCTGTTGTTTATAGGCGAGTTCTTCTGGCAGAGAAGCGTGCGGAGCGCGTTAAAAAGGGAGCTGCCCCGCTTGAAGCAGGCCGCTGAGAAATCGGGCCTGTACAGCGCCGGGACAGAGGCGGCCCGCTAAGCAGGAAATATCATCAGCGAAATAAGCCGTTGAAAAGGGCCGCTGTATCCCAGCTGTTTCTCCGGGATACAGCGGCTCTTTTGCCGTCGCTTTTAGTAAGTGCCCCGGGCAGAGCCGGGGAAGGATAATCCGCCCTGGTGCCCGGTGGAAAAGGAATTATGGCTTGCTTCGTAAAAGCGCTTAGAATGCTACCGGTTTTGAAGCCCCTTCAACAGCCGGTGCCGTCCGGCTTGGTTTACCGCCTCTCGGTCCAATATTTCCGGTCTAGTGAACGGTACTGTACTGCCTCGGCCATGTGGCCGCTTTGAATGATTTCTTCTTGATCCAAATCGGCGATGGTGCGGGCAACCTTCAAAATCCGGTCATAGGCGCGGGCGGATAAGCCCAGCTTTTCAAAGGAAAGCTTTAAAAGGCGCCGGGCGCTTTCTGTCATCGGACAGGCGGCCTTCAGAAGCTCTGGTAAGATTTTTGCGTTGCAGGCGGCGGGGGAGGCTTGATGTTTTCGGTACCGCTCGCGCTGTAAAGCCCTCGCCCGTTCGACCCGCTGCTGAATGGCGGCGGAGGGTTCCTCGGAACCTGAGGCGCTAAGCTGGTCAAATTCTACCGGGGGAACTTCAATGTGAAGGTCGATTCGATCCAGCAGGGGACCGGAAACCCTGGAAAGATACCGGGATACGCCGGCGGGGGAGCAGGTGCAGGGGCGGGAGGGATGGCCGAAATATCCGCAGGGACAGGGATTCATAGCAGCCACAAGCATGACGGAGCAAGGATAGGTCAGGGTTACGCCCGCTCTGGACAGGGTGACGGTTTCATTTTCAATGGGCTGGCGCAGAACCTCCATTGCGGCGCGGGAAAACTCGGGCAGCTCGTCTAAAAATAAAATGCCGTTGTGGGCCAGAGAAAGCTCTCCCGGCTTTGGAACCAGGCCGCCGCCGGAAAGCCCTACGGCGGAAATTGTGTGATGGGGAGAACGGCAGGGCCTGCGGCGGATCAGGGAAGCCCCTTGGGGGAGGGCCCCGGCGATGGAATAAATCTTTGTGGTTTCGATCATTTCCTCAAAGGTCATACCGGGAAGGATGGAGGGAAGCCTTTTGGCCAGCATGCTTTTCCCGGAGCCTGGAGGGCCGATCAAAAGGATGTTGTGTCCGCCTGCCGCCGCGACCTCCAAGGCGCGCTTGGCCTGAGGCTGTCCTTTTACCTGGGAGAAATCCGGCAGGGGAAAGGGGTCATCCTGAGGAGAAGGGGGAGAGGCGGGAGCCAGGGGAATACGGCCGCTCAGATGCTCGATCAGCGCTGTAAGGTTTGGAACCGGATATACTGTAAGCCCCTGTACCAACGCGCCCTCTTCCGCGTTTTGGGCGGGAACATAAATTTTTTGAAGCCCCGCCTGTTTCGCTTTCAGACACATGGGAAGCACGCCGTTTACCGGACGCAGCTCCCCAAAGAGGGAAAGCTCTCCAAGAAAAGCGGAATCTCCCAGGCACGCACCCAGCTGGCCGCTGGAGATTAGCACAGACATCAGCACAGGCAGGTCGTATAGAGGACCCTCCTTGCGGATGTCGGCGGGAGCCAGATTTACGGTGATACGGCCTGTAGGGTAGTCAAACCCACAGTTTTTCAAAGCGGCCCTGACCCGTTCCCGTGATTCTTTTACCGCGGCGTCAGGCAGGCCTACCAGGTCAAAGGCAGGAAGAGAGCGGCCGATGTCACATTCGACCTCTACCAGAAAAGCTTCCGCTCCGTATAGCCCCATACTGATCACTTTAGCTGCCAAGAAAACACCCCGTTTATGCCTTGTATTTGCCCTTAATAACCATATTTACCTTAATTATACTGCGAACCAACGAAAAAGTATAGGATACGACGAAATTTTTTGATATTTTTGTATAAAACCCCATTGACTTTTCTACACACTTGGGGTACTATGTAAGAAAGTATTCTTCGTGGAACCTTGAGGTGGTAGGATTGAACATACCTGAACGGGTTGACGGCATGGGCAATCTTACAGATGGGGAGCTTGTCGCCAGGGTAAGGCAAGGGAATCAGGAAGCGTTCAGCGAGCTGATTTCCCGATACTATGGACTGCTGCAGTGGAAGATTTCCGGCTACCGGAAGCTGGGAATTGATGCGGATGATCTCTTGCAGGAGGCTACGCTGGGATTACTGGATAGCGTGCTGTCCTTTCAGGAGGGCAAAGGCGCGTCTTTTGAAACCTACGCGACCGTTTGTGTAAACAACCGGTTGGCAACCCTTTATCGGGCGGCTGCAAGGCAGAAAAATATCCCTTTTCATTCTTTGACCGGCTTTCCGGAGGAAACGCTTCCAGAAGCGGATGCTGGGGTCAATGACCCGGAGACGGTGATGATTGACCGGGAGAATCTCCAGCAGATCAAGAAAAGAATTGAAGAAACCCTTTCAACCCTGGAATTTCAGGTTTTATCTCTTTACCTGAACGGTTTAACCTATGCACAGATTTCAAAATCTCTTTCCATTTCACCTAAAGCTGTGGATAATGCCCTTCAAAGGATTAGAGCGAAACTGAAGAAGGCCATGTAGTTTCCCGTGTGATTACTTGTTTTATATGTGCCCGGATAGCTTAAGTTAGAGCGTTGATTTTCAAAGGCGTCGGTTTAAATCCGTCAAAGGGCGAAAAATTTTATTATCCAAAGCGAGGTAAATCAAATGTACGAAGACAAGACTCTCATCTGCAAAGAATGTGGCGCTGAATTTGTATTCACCGCCGGCGAGCAGGAATTTTATGCTTCCAAGGGTTTCGTAAACGAGCCCCAGAGATGCAAAGCCTGCCGTGATGCCCGTAAGAACGCCGCAAAGCCTGAGCGTGAAATGTTCACTGCTACCTGCGCTGCTTGTGGTCAGGAAGCCAAGGTTCCTTTCAGACCCCGTGAGGACCGTCCGGTCTATTGCAGCGAGTGCTTCGCTAAGATGAGGGAAGAATAAGATAAGTTCCTTCTTATGAGCAAGGGTACGCTCCGGAAAGCTTTCCGGAGCGTATTTTTTATGTCCCGGAGGAAAAGGCTTTTACCAACCGATTTTATAAAGCGGTTGGTAAAAAAGGACAAAAGCCGCGGGCGCAGGAGTGATTTCCGTCTGGCCGCCACTTACAGCAGGAAGGCGGGCGGGATTTGAGTACCGTTCAGACCGAGACGCCTTCAAGCCGCTTTCGCGGCTGTGAAAAATGTATTGCAAAGCGGGGCGCGGGAGATTATAATAGAATCAGACGTGAAAAGCAAAGGAGGTAAATTGTTTTATGGCAACAGTAACAAAGGATACTATCATTGGTGATATTTTGGATATGGATCGGACCACGGCGCCCTTTTTCCTGGAGATGGGAATGCATTGCTTAGGCTGCCCGGCTTCCAGGGGAGAATCTTTGGAACAGGCTTGCCTGGTGCATAATGTAGACCCGGACGAGCTGGTAGAGAAACTCAACGAGCACTTAGCTGGTAAATAAACTCGCGGAAAGCTTGGGGCCGTGACTGCCGTCGCGGCCCCAATTTTGTAGGAGGAATCAAATTGCGCCCCTTGTTTCAGCTGGATCCTAGGCTGTCTCTGTGCGCCTCTTTTGTTCCCGCGGGAGCTAAATTGGCGGATATCGGAACAGACCACGGCTACCTTCCCATTTGGCTGGCAAAGACCGGCCGGGTCATCCACGCTGTGGCCGCGGATCTGCGTCCCGGCCCTCTGGAGCGGGCTAAGGAAAATGTGAGAAAATACCAGGTAGAGGACATCGTGGAGCTTCGGCTGTCCGACGGCCTACAGGCTTTCCTTCCGGAAGAAGCGGATTTTATTGTGATCGCCGGTATGGGAGGAGAGGTGATCGCGTCTATTTTAGGCGCCGCTCCCTGGCTGAAGGAAACAGGCGCCCGGTTAGTCCTTCAGCCGATGACGAGAGCGGAAGAGCTGCGCCGCTTCCTGGCGGAGCATGGGTTTGAGATTTTAGAAGAGCGGCCGGTACTATCTCTGGGAAGGCCCTACAGCGTTCTTTTGACGGCTTATACGGGCCGTCAGGAAGCCGGGGGAATTCTTTTCCCTTACCTGGGGAAATTGCTGCAATCGCCGCTTACCGATAAAGCAGAGCGCACTGCCGCGCTTGCCTATCTGGGCAAGCAGCTTCGCCATCTCCAAAATCTGGAGAAGGGAGCCCGGGCCGGCGGAGAGCAGGAGGCTCAAATGGAATACTGCCAGGCGGCGGAAGCGCTGAGGCAGCTGATCAGGGAGGAATTTCCAAATGGCAGCAATTGATGAAATTTATCGTTATCTCAATGAAATCGCGCCCTTTTCCACCGCGATGGATTTTGACAACGCGGGCTTTTTAGTAGGCGATGGAAAAACGGAGGTCACGAAGGCTTTGGTAACCCTGGATATCACGGCGCAATCGGTACGCCAGGCACGGGAGAAAGGGGCGCAGCTGATCGTCAGCCATCACCCGGTAATTTTTCATCCCTTGAAGCGCCTGCTGAGCAACAGTGTTCCTTACCTTCTGGCAAAGAAAGGAATCGGGGCGATTTGCGCCCATACCAATCTGGACATGGCGCCGGGAGGCGTCAACGACTGTCTGGCCGCCGCTTTGGGGCTTTCCGGACGGATAGGGGTGGCTTTTTACGGCGAGCTTCCTTGCTGTGTTATGGGAACCCTTGCCCAGCCTATGGAGCCGAAAAGCTTCGCGGCGTTTGTAAAAGAGAGGCTTTCCTGTGAGGGGATACGGTATGTGGCGGGAAACCGTCCGGTGAGGAAAGTGGCTCTATGCTCCGGCGCGGGAGGGGAATTCCTGTTTGACGCCATGGAGAAGGGGGCGGATGCCTTTGTCACCGGGGAGGTAAAGCATCATGAGATTTTGGCCGCGAAGGAAGCTGGTTTGACCCTGGTGGACGGCGGGCATTTCAAGACTGAGGATATTGCCATGGAACCGCTTCGGGAGAGGCTCTCCAGGGCGTTTCCAGGAATTGAATTTTTCCTGGAGGAAAACGCCGGCGACGGCATCCGTTATTTATAGTTCGATGAGTTAGCCGGCGAATGGGATCCGGTCATTGGATAATACCGGCGAATGAAAGGTTCATCATGGGCGCGGAATGCGAAAGTCTGCTGCCGGAGAAAGGGGAGGAAAGCAGACTCGTTCGCCGGGCGCGGCTGGAACCTCACGGGGTATGCCTCGGCTGGTACGCCGGAAAGAAAAGCGGCGCATTGGCTCCGCTTATGAGGAGGAAGCTGTATGGCGCTTGACGGAGCGTTTTTGAGACATTTAAAGAAGGAAATCACAGACCGGGCGCTGGGCGCGCGGGTGGATAAAATCTACCAGCCGAACAAAGAGGAGCTGGTATTTTTGCTGCGGACCCGGCAGGAGGCGTTTAAGCTGCTGCTATCGGCCAGGGCCAACAGTCCTAGAATTCACTTTACCCAATATGCGCCGGAAAACCCTAAGGTTCCGCCTATGTTATGCATGCTGCTGCGAAAACGCCTGTCTGGCGCTAAGCTGGTGGAAGTCAGACAGCCGGGGCTGGAACGGCTATTGTATTTGGATTTTGACGCTGCCAACGAATTAGGGGATAAGGTTCGCTTATCCCTGGTCATCGAGATTATGGGGAAATACAGTAACATTATCCTGGTGGATGGCCAGGGGAAAATCGTGGATGCCTTGAAAAGGGTGGATGAAGAAATGTCATCTCAACGGCTGGTGCAGCCCGGCCTCGCCTATGAGCTGCCGCCAGCCCAGAACAAGCCCTGTATGCTGGAGTGCCAGCCGGAGGAGATTGTCGAGGCTATTGTTCATCAACCGAAGAACCAAAGCCTGAATAAAGGAATCCTAAACGCTTTGCAAGGGCTTTCTCCGGTGGTTTGCCGGGAGATAGAGCATCAGGTGGGCCGGGGACAGGAGCTTTTTACTAGAGATCTGACACAGGAGCAGAGGGAACGGCTTCGGTTCTTTTTGGAGCGGCTGTTTACTACGGTCCGGGATACGGCGGGAGA
>ERZ827450.1383-NODE-1383-length-25662-cov-5.936502_pt1 | contig 25662 bp, 30 predicted proteins | sample MGYA00519773_ERZ827450 | MGnify/ENA primary metagenome ERZ827450 (study PRJEB31778, sample SAMEA3449306) | human gut metagenome | biome: human gut; feature: human-associated habitat; material: faeces | place: United Kingdom | collected 2010/2012 ...
ACCCTGCGGGTAGTATTTACCATTTTTTCAGATAATTGCAATGCTCCCTTTCCGCTTTCGATTATTGTCAATGTTCTTCCCAATCAGCCAAAGGGAAAAAATTTGGTTGGGGCGACAAGCGATGATAACAAAAACAAGTAGTAACAATTTTAAAGCGTAAAGTTATGGCAACGACAACAAACAACACCATCGAGAAAATTTCTCCCGTGTTCACCGATTTGCTTATCAAGAAAATCGAGTGTTTGAAAAGCGATTGGCAAAAACCGTGGATAACGAGCCTTAAACACGGTTTTCCCCGCAACCTAAGAGGAACGGTTTATAATGGCGGTAACATTTTAATGCTGCTGTTTTATACCGAGTTTATGAATTTCACTTTGCCCGTGTTCCTTACATTCAACCAAGCCAAAGCCGAAGAAGTGAACATCAACAAGGGCGCACACTCGTTCCCCGTTTACTATTGGTTCAAGTTCGTGGTACACAAGGAGAGCAACAAATCCATACCCTACGAGGAATATTGCAAGCTATCCAAAGCGGAAAAGGACGAATACAAGGTAATACCCCAAATGAAATATTACAATGTGTTCAATCTCGACCAAACCAATTTTGCGGAGAAGTACCCCGAACGATACGAACGGATGAAGAAGAACGAGCAACCCGAAAACCATTCGGACGGTATCGAGTGCGGAATGTTGGACGGACTGATATACATGCAAAATTGGTATTGCCCTATCAAAGTAAAGTATTCCGATAGTGCCTTTTATGTTCCGTCAGCCGATTATATCGTTTGTCCCGAAAAAGAGCAGTTCCCGCAGGGCGTGGAATTTTACGGAACACTTTTGCACGAAATGGCACACAGCACAGGCAACCCCGAACGGTTAAACCGCACGTTCGGCAGCTTTTTCGGGGACGAACTTTACGCCCGTGAGGAACTTGTTGCAGAACTCACATCCGCCCTTTGCGGTGCTTTCTTCGGTATCGCCACCGCACCGCAGGACAACAACGCTGCCTATCTGAAACACTGGCTCACCAAGCTAAAGCAAGAACCCGCCTTTTTGATAGATATTTTAGGCGATGTGAACAAGGCTGCAAAGATGATAACCGAGCGAGTGACAGAGCCGATAAACGAACCTGTTGCAGCCTAAACGATAACAGGAACAAGAATATTAACAAACGGGTGGAGCAATCCACCCACTAAAAACATAAGAAGATGAAAACACTATCAGAAAAGGAATTTAACGAGTTCAACGCAAAAGAGCTATTCACCGACAGGGCGGAAAAGGCAAAGAAAGCCCTGTTGCCAGTCATGCAGGAAATACGGAAGTACATACCCGGTGCGGAATACGGCTATCGTGTGATAGGCGGTCAATATCCCGAATTTTACGGTGTCCAAATCGAGTTCACGCAAAACGGCATCCGCTTTCATTTGAATAAGATACTCAAAGAAAACAAATACAAGATTGTTGCCGATATGGAGCATTTTAAGAACGTCAATCGCTATGACATCGAAAGAGTAACCAAGCAATATGAAAAGCCGTGTAATATCGGTACGTTCACCGCCAAGAAAGTGAACGACTGGATAAACTACTATACTTCGATATACAACCAAGTAGCGGAAGAAGAAACGGAAAATGCGCAAAAAGTAGCGGAGTTTCTCAAAAATATTGAAAATGAACCTATAAGGTGGGAGAAACAAGACCATTCAAAAGGAACGATTACCCGCAACGGATTATGTTTCACTTTCTACATAGAAGAGGGGCATATTTCCCACGAATTAACCCTTAGTTATTACGGTACGAATGATTATAGAAAATTTCGGCTAATGGCTGATAACCAATTTTTCCCGAAAGATAACTATTAACAACAAGGGCGGAGCAATCCGCCCGCAACACCAAGAATATGAAAACGATACTCATTTCAAAACTGATTTACCGCCTTATACTTTGGTCTGTGGTGATTTACTTCTTCACCACCACCGCAGGGCAGTTTTTCGCTTTACTGTTTGCCGTACTCCTGTTTTACTTCGTGGCACGGTTCATTCTCGCCCTTGTTTGGCGGCTGTTTGTCGGTATCGTGTTCGTTCTGATAATCATTCTTTTAGTCTTTTAAAATATACCAATATGGAAGGAAAGAAATTCAAACATAAATATTTGTCATATCTCACCTGTGAAGTCGTGGCGGAAACCCGCAGAGGGTACAAGGTTTTAGAAACCCAAACATTCAGCGGACGGAAGAAGAAGCCCAAGACAAAGACCGCCTATTATTACAACGTTGATTTTGACAAACAGCGTGGAGTATGGGAAGAAATAACCAAGTAATAACATTCAAAAATATACCAATATGGAAACAAAGACATTCTTCAAGAACGGAACAGCCGAAACAAAACTGTTTGGCGAGGAAACTTATAAACAATGCTGTTTGGGAGCATTCAGAGGGGAAATTTATTTCGATTACAAATACCGCCATACCAACGGGCAGGAGTTCACAACCCTACGCAGGACGTTGATACAATGCCGTGCCGAGCGTGATTTTTGGCTAAGGGAAAAGACCGTTTCTTTTTCGGGACACCGAGCCGAAAGAATGACAAGGAACAGCCCCGACACACAAAAGCGATTGACAGATATAGGCTTCGACACCTATACAGCAATAACCGAACTTTGCAAACGTGACTATCATACGTTTTTATCGGGCATGGCAAACGGTTTCGACCTTATCGCAGCCGAGGAAGTTCTAAACGCAAAAAAGGAATTTCCATACATTCAGCTAAAAGCCGTTATCCCGTTCAAAGGACAGGCAGACCGATACACCCAAGCCGACAAGCAGCGTTATAACACTATTTTAGCCCAAGCGAACGAGGTGATACTTTTGCAGGATGAATATTCAGACCGTTGTTTCTTGCGACGTAACAACTACCTGTTGGATAATTCCGCTTATCTCGTGGTATTTTACGACAGCACCCCAACGGGCGGAACTGCCTACACGTTACGCCATGCAATGGAACGGAAAATAGAGTTTCAAAACGTATGTTATAACCGCAAATAAGGCTCACAAGGGCGGAGCAGTCCGCCCGCTACTTTCTTTCGGTGAGCCGAAGCGGTGAAAGAAAGATAGCAAAGAAACCATTTTTATCAACAGAATTTTAATCAACTAAAAAATAACAGCATTATGAAAGCAACAGTAAATCAATCAGCAGCAGAGAGAAACATCACATTGGTAGCATTGGCAAACATTCAGCCGAGCAGTTTTAACCCCCGCAAGCACTTCGATGAAGCGAACCTGTACGAACTTGCCGGAAGTATCAAGCAACAGGGAGTTTTACAGCCTATCACCGTGCGCCCCATAGCCGACACAGACCGCTACGAGATTGTTTTCGGGGAACGCAGATACCGTGCTTCCGTCATGGCGGAAATGGAAGATATACCCGCCATTATTTCGGAACTCACGGACGAGGCAGCCGAAGAAATGGCGATAACGGAAAACTTGCAGCGCAAGGACGTGACACCTATCGAGGAAGCCAACGCCTACCAACGCATGATTGAAACAGGACGGCACACCGTACAGACATTGGCGGTACTTTTCGGCAAGAACGAGAACTATATCCGCACCCGTCTGAAATTCACCGCCCTAATTCCCGAAATCGCCACCCTTTTGGAAACGGACGAACTGACTATCAGCGTGGCAACCGAGATTTGCCGATACGGAGAGGATATACAAAAAGAAGTGTACGAGAAACATTTGCAGGACGGTAACGCATACAACAGTTGGCGGGGGCTGAAAGCTGCCGATGTTGCCAAGCGGATAGAGAGCAATTATACCACCGATTTACGGTATTACTCCTTTGACAAGACCGAGTGCGCCACGTGCGCCCACAACACGAACAACCTGTTGTTGTTCTGTGACGGAGGGTGCGGACATTGCGCCAACCGCACGTGCCTTGCCGAGATGAACGCATCTTTCCTCATGGAAAAAGCCGTTCAAATCATGCAGCAGAACCCGAACGTTTCACTTTGCCGTGACCGTTACACCACAAACGACACTGTAATAGAGCGGTTAATCGCTTTGGGCTACGAGGTCGAAAACCTTGAAACGTACACCGTTTTCCCCAACAGCCCCCAAGAACCCAAAGCCGAGAATTTTAACGACACCGAAAAGTACGAGGAAGCCCGTACCCGTTACGAGCAGCAATGGGCTGACTACATGGAGAAAGAGGAAGAAATCACCCGCAGGAGCGAAGCCGGAGAAATCACCGTTTACGCCAAGATAGGGCAAAAGGAGATTGTTTTCTGCTATGTGGAGAACGTGACGGAACAGGCAGCGGACGGGACAGCCGTACAAGCACCGCTTTCACCCGTGGAGAAATTGGAGAAACAGGACGAGCGTAACAAGGAAATAGCCGTAGAAAAGACGGTTGAAGATACCAAACGGCAGATAATGGAAGCCGACATAACGGGCGGCAAGTTCAGTGCGGACGAGGAAAAGATGCTTTATTTCTTCATGCTCTCCAATTTGCGGAGCGAACATTTTGCAGCCGTAGGTATCACCGAAGAAGGGAAACACTACCTCACGAACGAGGACAAAATGAATATCGTGGAAAATCTCACCGTCAGGATAAAGACCATTATCCGCAGGGATTATCTGATAGCCAATTTCCGAAGCGCATGCGGCAACAATACCGAAGCATCCCTTTTGCTCGACTTCGCCCGTAAGCACATGCCCGAAGAACTTTCAGCCATCGAAAGCGGATATAACGAAGTGTACGAGAAACGACACCAACGCATCGAGGAACGCAAAGCCGTTCTTTTGGTACAGGAAAAGACAAAGGCAAAAGGGCATGAAATCACCCAACCCGAAGAACAACCGCAACCCGAAGGGATTGCAGCCTAACCAAACAGAGGGCAGGGCGGAGAAATCCGCCCGCTACTTTCTTTCGGTGAGCCGGAGCGGACAAAGAAAGATAGCAAAGAAACCTGTTTATCAATCTAATGTTTTTAGAGCAATGAAAGAAGAAATCAAGCAAAACGGTATAACCATTCTTCACAGCGAGGACGGTTGCAGTATTCCCGTCATTTTCAACAATCTCACAGGGAAGAATTTCACGGGAAAGGAATACAAAGATTACATTACCTGTATAGCTATTCCCGACATGGGATTTACTTACGGGAAGATAGAATATTATTCAGACGGTAAATTAGTCACAACGGGAGAAATCAAGCCATAACATTCTCCTTTTGTTTCATCGCCGGAAGTCCGGGACGGGTAGCGATCCGCCCGGATTTCTTTTTTACCGTTCCTTTGTTTTTCACCGGATATTTTGCCGGACTTCTTTCTTTCATGAGCCGTAGCGGAAAAGAAAAGAAGCAAAAGAAACCACTTTTTCAACCGGATTTGCCTACTACTTTCTTCGTGACGCTGTGGTGGGAAAGCAAAGTAGCAAAGAACCATTGTAACGACCATAATTTTATTTATTGTATTCTATATCGGCTGTTTATTCATCTGCAAACGGTGTATTCACCTTTCTATACCTAAATAATAAATAAGCTATTGACAAACAGAGAATAAAAGGAATTACGGTAGGGTACAAAACTGTTATTTCCGAAATACTTTGCCCTCTTGATATTCTCCTCGAAACATCCCACAGAACCATCAATATGGGCACAAGAAAGATAAGAAACTATACAATTTATTATGTCTGACTTTCTCTAAACAATTTAGGAATAGGGTGGAAGAACCGATAGACAATAACAATACTCCAAAAGTATTCAAAACAAATAGTATTCCTTTCCAAGTATCATCGTGTGGAGATTTGGTTGTATTTTGAGTAATCAACCATAGAATCCCCCAGTTACATAATAGGCTGGAACAAAAAATCCCCAACCATATCCTTAATAAAACAGACCATTCCTTTTTTTAAATTCCATATTTAAGTACTTTGTATGCATCAATTTCCCTTTTTCAGAAATTCAAGGTCTAAGAAATAATCCTTGTCATCTTTGATATATTCTTTCTTTTTATGAAATGCGAAATCCCTGTTGCCAAAAGTAGGTAGATGAATAAGCAACTTTGGAACAACCCAAATAGATAAAGAAAGTCTTCATTTGTATCATGTACTTGTAATCTGCCCGATTCCGCATAATACAAATAATATCCCATTCCGGCTAAGGTAGTAGCTACCAATACGATGATAGCTGTCAAACGGCTTTTATAGTTGTGCAGCCACAAGTCAGTAATGATAAATAACAAGAAACAAGGTAACTGTAATAGAAACACGCCAAGCATCATTCCTGACATATGTTCTGTTTCATGTATCACCTTTAAATATTGCCAATTTAAATGAAGGTTCGCACCGAATAGAGTAAAGAATATTACTATTCTCACAAATTGCCACATCTGTTGTGATTTACTGTGCATCTAATAGTTTATTCATTATACCAAAGATACCCCGCCACCCCTAAACTCCCTTTTCGTTTCCCGTCCGTTCTTTTTCGGTAATCGACCATATTAGGATATTTAACGGCTTCATCTGACATCTTTTGCCAAATATAAGATAAGATTTTCAGAAAACACAGCATTTACTGTATTTTTCATTATTACCCATACAAAAAAAGCATCCCGAAGGATGCTTTCTCACTATTTTATAGTTATTCCGACCATATCGCTCTTTATTTTACTCTACATAATACTCTGTTATACTCTTTATCAACAGCTTATCCCCATCTCTCCATCTCTTCCAGCCTTGTTTTCCTGACTGGATAAAGTCACCTTGTATTTTTATTGGTCTTCGGATTTCAACTCCGTCATCGAAACGAGTGATAAGAACCATACGGAGATAAGTTTCCCAAGATATATAATAGAAATCAAATGGGAGTTCCTTTTTTGACGGCATCGTATTCATGCGCATCAAATCAAAGTTCTTATCGGGTTTCTCTCTATCATAGACCACTATCTGTTGGGGCGAGGTGTATTTTATCCACGCTGCTTTTCCGCTTTCTTCATTCAGCACGACCTTGAACCTGTCCGCAGTCATCTCCAGTACTCTGAGTCGCAGTGTCGGAACGGTATATATCAAACTATGTCGCTCCCTCATGAACTGGTACACGTCGCTTCCGGGTTTCCAGCTCAAGGGCATTAATGTGTCCCATTTTGCGGTATAATGATAGTAGAATTCCCCCTCTTTGCTTTGCCACCAATCGGGGTGGGCTTGATATATACTATCCCAGAAATCGCGGAGTTCTTCGGGATATAATCTGGATTTAAAGGCTTTATATTCAAGTTCGATAATATTGATATCGAATGGATATTGGTGGAGTATGATACTATCTTCGGGAACTTCGCACATGGATGTCCGGTATAATGGGATAGCTGGTTTTTGCTCGGCTATTATTTCCAGAAATCCGATGCCTAAAGGTGCATACATCCCATTCCAATGCCGGTATGCAAAATTGTCACTCTGCACAAACAAATTTATATCTTCGAACACCACATCTATCGGTTCATCACCAACTGCCGTTGTGCGTCCATTTTGCCTGCAAGCTGATATGCAGGCAAGTAAAAACAAGGCTAATGTAAAAACAAGGTTATTCTTCATCATTCCGTTCATTCTGTCTCTTCAAAGAGTCATTTTTTTCCTGAATATACTCCTCGCACAAGGGCAACAGCATATTAGCTTGTATGCATCCTAATTCGCTGCTCTTCATCCAGTCCTCACAAGCCCCCCTTTTATCTCCGGTTCGCTTACGAGCCAACCCTCGACCATAATACAGTCTGTAATCCTCTGGGAAATACTTAATACCCTCACCATAGGCTTCTGCCGATTCTTTGAAACGTTCTAAGTCATATAAGGCTCGTCCCAAATTATTGTATATATCTACATCCGGTTCACAATACTTAATAGCTAAACGAAAATCTACAATTGCAGCCTCATTATCACCCATCTCAGATTTAAGTACTCCACGATTAATATAGGCATCTATTAAAGTTTTATCTATTTCAAGAGCCTTATTATAATCGGTTAGAGCACCTTTCTTATCTCTAATGCGTCCTTTAGAATTAGCTCTGGCATAATATGCTTTTGCATAATCGGGATTTATTCTAACAACTTCATTATAATCTAAGATTGCATCTTTATATCGACCAATGTGCGCTTTAACAACACCTCTGTTATAATAGGCAGTGTCATATGTCGGTTTAATCATTATCGCTTGGGTATAATCATCTATTGCACCTCGTTTATCTCCGTTCTCAAATTTGTCATTACCTTGTTTTTTATATTTATATGCTACCAATGTTATAGAGTCCGACTCTGCATAGTGGTCTAAATGCTCATTATTACTATTTCCATGTTGTTGGGAAAAACCACAAGAGTACAACAGTACTACAACCATTATAATTATATTTCTCATAATTATTAATCAATAATATCGTTAGTTGTTGCCATCGGGAACGGTTTAATTCTCTCGTCATCAATCGCTTCTTCAATTTCTTCGACAATTGCTATTTTTTACGCAATACAAGATATTCGTATGCTATTCTGGAAATATAATTTCCGGCTTATCTCCGCCCAACTGGTAACGAACTTTAATAAGAGGTTTATTACTTGTGCTGTCGTCCGGCATATAGATGTACATGGCATCTGCTTCCGTATTGGTCTTATACCAACAATACATGTTTGGGCTGTCGTCTTGAACCACCTCTTTTGAAAGATACTTTATATCTTTATCTGTCAGGAAAGACAAAATCTCTCTTCGTGTCACGATAGGATCTATATATTCTTCTGTATGTTTTTGAACAATACTGTATAATGAATCCTCGTCGGCACTGTTATATTTATCCAGAAAGTCAATGGCACAACGATTTATAATATCCCAATCAGGTTTCAAGTTAGCTTTCACATACGAAGAACCTATGCTTACACCACGCAAAAAACCGATATACGGCATACCGTCATTTCCATTGTAATAGTCTATTGCGTCAGAATCCGTATCTTTGGACTTTACGGCGGCTTCATAACCTTTTTCTACCCATTGCTGATAAAACTCCTTATAATTTGGGGGATTTATATTCACCAGAATATCCGTCAGTTGGTGTCCCACAATTTCGCCCGCTGTTTCATGAAAGTGTCGGAGTTCTTCTGATGTGGGTTGATAGTGTTCTTTAGTGGCAAGTTTCAGTGCTTCTGGCGTCATTCCGAGAGACTCGCTATTTTCACCTAAGAAAGTAACACACCACTCTCCAAAACCCATATCTGGAAACTTGTAAGATTGCAATATTTTCTTGCCACCACTCGTAAATTGCCTACAACGATCTATTAGCTTTTGTCCCTTTACAAGAATAAGTTTCAATTTAGCTATTTGCTTAGCATACTTCTCGTCATATTCAAGTATCACATCACCGGGATTGGATTTGAATACCTTGAATCTTATCCCGTCAAATTCATATTCTTTGCCTTCATCTTCGGGTAAAAGTGAGATGCGTGCATGTTTCCAGCGCAAAGGAGGAAGAAGTTCTACTTCAATAGCACCACCCTTGAAATCCGCAGAATCATCACAAGCAGGTTTAAAATGTAAGGCAAGTTCTTGTCCGTCGTCAGAAATCTTTAATCGTGTAATGTTTTTAGAGAATCCCAACGTATCTCCATCTGCACTTAGCAGGTAGGATATAAGATTAGCTCGCATATTTCCGAACATTCTGATAGGTGCGACTTTTTGCACATAATGCTTTTCAGCGGAGCCATCTTCATTTGCACTTTGTAGGTATTCTTCATTTACACTACTGTTCTTTTCCGGCACATATTTACCATGCAACAATAGCCATCCATTTATTTTATAATATTCGCTAAATTCCAGTCGTGCATTGCTCAGCCAGTCCTTCACATGACTCCAGTCAAATTCTTTTTCCATCTCAACCCACGGCAGAGGTTCGGTTCTTTCTTTCACATTGGCATTTTCAGGAATACCGGGCTTCATTTTGAAGTACTGGTACATCTCATACATTTTCTTCAAATCCTCTTTCTGCTCTTTGCTAAGCTCCTTAACATTCGAGTTCCCTTGCTTATTTTGCGCATTGCAGCATCCACCAAGCCCAAAACTAAGTAATCCCATAATCAAAAGTATTTTAATATCCATAATCCAACATTTATTATTTCATACTAAACTTGCTTCGCCAAAGATACCCCGCCACCCCTAAACTTCCTTTTCGTTTCCCGTCCGTTCTTTTTCGGTAATCGACCATATTAGGATATTTAACGGCTTTGTCCGGCATCTTTTGCCAAATATAAGATAAGATTTTCAGAAAATACAGTATTTACTGTATTTTTCATTGTTGCCCATACAAAAAAAGCATCCCGAAGGATGCTTTCTCACTATTTTGTATTGTCGGCTCCTATCACATCAGCAATCCTCTTTTCCGTTCCTGCCGGATAGTCGGGCTTTCGCACCCCATATCTATATTAAGAAGATACACCCCCGGAACTGTATTGTCTTTCATTGTTTACCTTTTTAGTCATTCTTCCGAATTGTCATTATTAAAACTTAGCTCCAGTTCCACGGTTTGCGAAAATGAATCTTCCACCCACACCTTCAAACTGCTCTGGTCGTCCGATAACGAGGTATAGTACAGCCGGAACGTTTCTTTCTCCAGCGGGTAACGGTCATTGGGCAGCAGCACCGTGCCGTCCTCCGTTTTCAACGTCCCTTTTCCGTCATAGAGGAACCACCGGATAGTGTACCGGGTATCTTCCCAGCGTCCTTCCCGTTTGAGTTCACAGCGGATTTCCGCCGTCTCGTTCACCTTCAGTTTCTTCGGAACGGGCATCGTCTCGACGGTGAACGGGTATTTCGTCTGAATATCCAGCTTGTCATTACAGGCAGCGACAAGCACGAGGGCGGCCACTATGTAGCAGCCCACGAGCATTTGATAAAATCTTTTCTTCATATACATTATTATATTATAGTAGTTATCGAATCATAAAGCGAACGCCCACGCCTATCTGCGAGTGGAATCTTCCGCAATCACCCCCGAACAGCATCCTTTGCCGCCCGTTTACCAACAATACAACCTTATCCGTCAGGTAGGCGGAAAGTTCCAACGTCAGCGCACCGCCATAGATGAAATTGTCCCCGTCCGTGAGCAGCGAACCGTCCGGCAGACGGCTTTCGCCCCGGTTCACCGTTTCATACCCCGCAAGGGCGGACAAGCCCAGTGCGGCGAAGAATGTCTTTTTTCGGTCAGAAAGGAAGTTCAGGTAATACCCGCTTTCCCCCGTGAACTGGCTTACCGGATAAAGGTTTCCCCGGTAGTCATACCGCTTTTCCAGATACTCCGCACCGATCACCCAATGGTGGGCGTTCTTCGTGTAGGTGCTTACCGCTATCCCGGCATGGTAGCCGAAACCGTCGCCGCTTTTCCAGCGCATATCGTCCGAAAGTCCGCCCGTCAGTTGGATTCCCCTCATTCCGGGCAGGCATCTTTGGGCGTGTGCCTGGTTGAAATGCAGGCACACCCCGAAGAGCATGATAATGAACAGTACTCTTTTCATGTGTTATTTTATTTTCAGTTCGTTAATCACTTTTGCCGCCACAAGGTCGGCGTTCTCCACCCGGATAGTTTGGTGTCTGCCCCCGTTCTTCTCGAAGAGTTCGATTACCAGAATCTTGTCGTCCGGTATGGTGAACTGCGGAACTACATACACCGTGCGCACGTTGCTTTTCCCGTTCGTCACCAGCACCTCGTTATAGCTGCGTACCGGATCGAGTACCCTCTCCTGAATGGCGGTGCGCTTCGGTACTTTCTTGTCCACGATCTTGAACTTGATAAAGTCCGTGTTGAAAGCCACGTTCGACCGATTTTTCGTTTCCGTATGGAAATAGAACAGCCCGTTATGCGAATGGATGGACTTTAAAAGGAACTGCACCCCGAAGCGTTTGCAACCTAAATGTTTGATTTCCCGTTTGTCCGCTTTATAGATGCCCTGCATAATCAGCTTCACCAGCAGCGGGCTTTCACTGCCCAGTTCACGGAAATAGATATTCATCCGTGTATGGCTGAAATCCGTCGTATCCTCATTTTCCAGAAAGTCCTTCATTTCGATGTTCAGCATTTCCGGCTCATGGGCGTAACGTGCATTGAAACTGTAAAAACTTCCGTCTTCACAAATCACCGAGAAATTCGTTTCACCCGGAAACCCTTCTGTGGTCGCCTTCACCCGGATCACGTTCTCCGCACCGTCCGCTTTCCCGGCAATAATCCAATTACTACCCAAGTCCACATACTTCACGGCAGAAGGGAAAATGATGTGTACCGTTTTTGCAAACGTCACCTGTACCCCGTAAGGTGTCACCATCTGCCGATAGGGTAATTTCTGCGTTATCCCTTGATACAGGTCATTTCCGGCAACCGTCCGTACCGTGTCGTTCACTTGTGCGTTCGCACCCATCACCACGCCCATAAGCAGGGCGACCAATCCTAAAATCTTTTTCATTGTCTTTTCTTTTTTAATTTGGTTCATATTCTGTTTTCCGTTATTGTTGTTTGGCATACAACATCAGTTCATAGCTCGCTTTCAGATGCACTTTCACCGTGCGGAATTTCTTGGCGAGGTATTGGCTGCCGCCCTGCATCACGCCCCTTGTCAAGTCCATAGCGATCTGCTGTCCGGCACTCTGCGCAAACGATATGCTTGTCCCCAGCCCGCCGCCGATGTTCGCGAGGGCTTCCTTTGCCGCTTCCTGTTCCAGTGACGAGGGCACGGATAATCCTTTTTGCCCGTCGCTGTCATACACCGCCAGTTCCACGGGCAACAAGTTGCCCCGGTATTCGATGGACGATACCACAATATCCAGCCGTTCCCCCTGTACCTTGCCCGTTCCCGAAACAAGGGTGTTCTGCGGGATCACAAGGTTTCCCGCTTGCAGCGGTTCGAGCAGCCGGAGCTTCACCGTCTGACCGTCCATGATTGTCTGGTCTTGGTGGATGCACGCCCGGATGGTGTTCTTTCCCATAGCGTAACCATCGCCCACTGCCGTGTTGAACCCGTAGTTTCTCGGCTGGCTGTACGCCCGCATGAACTCCGCATCGTTCATCGGCTGTTGCAGCCCCGACACCGTTTGCTGTCGTACCGCCTGTACCGCAACGGCGGGCTTTCCCGTCCCTTGCCCGGCACTCTGTCCGGTAACGGGCACTTGCACGATTGTGCCGTTTTGTCCTGTCTGCCCGTTCTGTCCCATGTACTTGGCGGCAAGCTCGTAGCTCTTTTCCATCAAGGCGACCTGCTCGTCTATGCCGCCCGCCTGTACCTGTTGCGCATCCAGCCGGGCGGTCAGTTCCTCCACCTGCTTTTTCAGTTCCTCCTTTTCCTCGTCCACCTTCGGCGTTTCGTAGAACGTGCCTAATTGTCGGTTGATGTCCCGGTAAGCAGCCGTTGAAGAACTTACGCCGCCTGCCCGTGAGCTTCCCGAATAATCCTTGAACGGCTCCCGTTCCGGTTCATTGTCCGGCAGTTCCAGTTCCACCCCGTCCGCATTATTATTGCCCGAAAAGGCGAAGTCTTCCAGCGAACGTACCTTGTCCGCCTGTTTCTTTTCCAGCCCGGCTTGCTCGTAGGCTTTCCGCTTGTCACCGATAATTCCGTCATTCTTCGGCAAGGGGATGTCGGCGTTGAACGCTCCCACGGTTTCCCCGCTTTCGTCCTTTTTGTCCGAAGGTGCGAAGATCAGCCACATCGAGCCGAGGAACAGCAAGCCCATTAACGGGTACACCAGCAGCTTTTTCCGTTGCTGCATCTGTTTGGGCGTTAGTTCTTTGGCGGGTTTCCTGTCCTTTTCACCGCTTTTTTTCCCTTTGTTCTCCGTCCCCGTTTCCGGGGCGGCGGCATCGCTCACCGTCACGTGCTGCGTTGCCGTTTCTTTTTCCTGATTCTGTTCTTCCATGATTTACTGATTGTTAAAAGGATTGATTATACTGTCATTCTTTAGCCGGATTTGGTCGATATGTTCTATCCCCAATTCCTGACCGTCACTTTTGCCGATGTTGTAGATGGCGGCGACGGTCATATAGACCGACAACCCGCCGAACACCACGAACATTGCAAGGATAACCACCACCCGCTGATCCGGCGTGATACGCCCGCACAGGCGGCGGAGCTTTACGTCCGCCCAGTCCTGTATTTCAGCAATGACCTTCGCCATAAATTTTCCGACCATTCCGTTAGCGTTTGATGGTTTGCAAGTCCTTGTTTTCGGTAATCTCGAAGCCCTCGATGATGAACCCCTGCGGGTTGTTGTCACTCCTGACGGCATCCAACAACCGGCAGCGGGTGACAAGGCTTCTTTCCGTCACCGAACTTTCACGGAGGATAATCTGACGGGCGAACGTCCGCACGCTGTACGGGTACTTGTCAAAATCGCACCGCACGCTGTCGATCTGCACCATCTGGTTGATGTTCCCCGAAATCACCCGGTTGTAATACCCCTTTTCCGAAAGGTCTTTGTAGTAGTTGAATGCACTCTTGTCCGCCAGCATCAGCGAGCGTTTGATATTGCTTTCGATAGCTGACTTGTCGGGTGACAACGTGAAGAACAGTTCGTGAAACCTGCGCACGTGTTCCCGTGCTTCCACCGGGCGGTTCTGCTGCACGTCCTGCGAGAGTGCCAGCATCAGCGACTTCCCGTTATCCAAAACGTATATTTTCTCCCGTTGCGCTTCGGCGAAGCTGTACGATTTCCAAAGGGCGAAGCCCGTCACCACCGCACACAGGCAGATGAACACCAGCGCAAACAAGCGTATCTGCCTGAAACTCGTTTCGATATTCTTTAATGACTTAAATTCCATTTCTTGATTGATTTTTTAGTTACTTGATAAGTTTTCCGGCAACATTGCCCACGGCAGCACCCGCCCCGGCAGCGGCGACATTTCCCGCTTTGGCGGCAGTCTGGTTCATCGCACGGTTCGCACCGCTTACACCGCCCGCCATAATGATCCAGTTGGCAACGGTCGGTATCGTGAAGTACCCGAATATCCCGATAATCAGGAATACCATGTACACCGTATTCGTGCTGTCCGGTATAAAGGTGGGATCGCTCATCGCCTCTATGTCTTTGGTGAGCATAAGCACCTGAATCCTTGCCAGTACCGAACTGAACAGGTCGCTCACGGGCAGCCACATATAGACGGAGATATACCGGGTTATCCATTGCGTCAGGGTGCTTTGGAATCCATCATAGACGCTGATCGCAAAAGCGATAGGCCCTAAGATGGAGAGGACGATCAGAAAGAACGTCCGTATCGTGTCTATCACCAGCCCGGCAGACTGGAACAGCAGTTCCAAGAGTTCCTGAAACCATTTGCGTATGTTCTGTTTCATCCGGTACTCGGCACGGTCTATGTACATGCCGCCCATCGTTATCAGGTCGCCAGCCGACCAGCCGAGTTCATCCAATTTCTTGTCGAACTCTTCCTTATCCACGAGGTACGCCGTTTCCGGATTCCGTTTGTTCGCTTCATATTCCAGTTTGTCCTTCTGTTCCCGGTACTTGTTCATGTCGAAGGTCTGTGTTTCCAGCATCCCGTGGCAGCCTTTTACCACGGGCGAAAGCACCGTATTGATCGTGCCCAGTACGAACGTCGGGAAGAACATGATACACAGCCCGATGGCGAACGGGCGCAGCAGCGGGTACACGTCGATAGGTTCGGCACGGGCAAGGGTTTGCCACACTTTGGCGGCGACGTAGAACAGCGCACCCAGCCCGGCTATCCCTTTGGCTACGCCCGTCAGGTTGGAGCATAGCGGCATCATTTCCTGATATAGCGTGTGCAATATCTGGTGCAGGTTCTCAAAGTCTATTGATAATAACATCATCTTACCTTATTATATATATGTATAGGAATCCGTTCTTACCAGTAGCGTTCGTCCGCCGAGCCGTACAACGCCATCACCCGGTCAGTGTCCTTCTTCTTTTTCGCCCGCAGGTAACTCACCGAGATATTCTTGTTCGTGTAGTATTGCACGAGATTGCGGTATTCCAGCAGCCTTTTATAGCTTTGGTCGATAATCGCCAGCCGTTCCGCATCCGAGAGCGACATTCCGGTGATATTCACCACGTTTTTCAAATCCTGCAACACGTCCGCACTCTCGTTCAGCAACTTTGCATATCCGAAAGAGATCGTGCTTAGCTCGTCCGGCGTATAGTTCGGATCGCCCAGCATCTTTTGGTAGTTCCGTACATAGATTTCCGAAATATCCGCCACCAGTTCGATGCTTTTCTTTACCTTTACACCGCCCTTAATCACGTCGTGTACATCCTTTAGCGCATCATAGTACCGCTTTCCTTGTTCAAAAACTTTAGCGGTTTCCTTGAACCCGTCCAATGTGTTTTTCGCTGTTGTCGAGGTCTGCGCAATTTGTTTGACGGTATTGATAATCCCTTGCGCCAAGTTTCCCGGATCGCTCACAACCCATTGTGCGTTAGCCGTACCCGCTGCCAGCAGGCACGCCAACCCCATGACTATCGTTTTTATCTGTTTCATACTTTTACTTGTTTAATTGATGGTTACTCCGTTTATATTCTCCGCCGGGCGACAGGTGTATGCGGTCTTTCCCCTTGTCGTAGGTCAGCATCACAGCCAGCCCCGTTTCGATGAACAGACACCCGTCCGTCTCCCGTATCAGGTACGTTTCCGTCCGGGTACTTCCCGCATGGCTTTTCTTTATCACTGTTACCCGGTATTGCCCGTTTTCTTCCGAAAGGGTAAAGGGCGGCTTGCTGCCCGTGCTTACCCAGTCGCCCCGCATCTTTTCCAGTTTGTCGGCGTTCGTTTCCTTGCAGGAAATAACGAACGCCAATGCCACCGTCACCGCTGACAGCAGCAGGATTAAATTCAATCGTTTCATAATGATTTCGTTTTTAATGATGATTTGTACAACCAGCCGTTTGTACGTTTAGCCGTTTAGTCATTTAGCCAACCAACCGTTTAATCGTTTAGCCAGCCGTCCGGCTGTTCAGTCGTTCAGCCGATTAACCAGCCAGCCAACCATCCGGCTACCCATACATCCGGTTATTCATTTATTTACCCATTGGTACATTATCCCATTAGCATATCGGCACATTGTCCCATTGGCACATTACTTACTTGTACTTCGTTTCCGCCAGCCGCCTGATGGCAAGCTCCAAGTCGCCGCCCAACTCTTCCGCAAGGTTGAACACCTCCGTTTTCTCGCTCTCTTCGGTGGTGTACGTCAGGTATTCCGAAGGGCTTACTTCCGTGGCATATACCGCCGACTGCACCCCGTTCAGCCCGATCCATACCTCCTTGTATTTCCGTCCGGGATGGTTGGCAAGGTTGATGGACAAGATTTGTGCTTTCTCCTTTTCCGTCAGTCCGAGCATCGCCTGTATGCCGTCGAACTTGTTCATATACTTTTTCTGGTCGAGCAGTATCTTGCAATCGCTGTTGTTGATGATAGCCTCTTTCACGATGGGCGACGAGATTATATCGTCCACCTCCTGCGTAACTACCACGGCTTCACCAAAATACTTACGGACGGTCTTGTAGAGATATTTTAAATATTCTGACATACTCGGCGAGGAAAGGGCTTTCCATGCTTCCTCACAGATAAGCATCTTCCGCACCCCTTTAAGCCTGCGCATCTTGTTCAGGAAGGCTTCCATGATGATAATCGTTACCACCGGGAAAAGCTCGGAATTATCCTTCACGGCGTCAATCTCAAAGACGATAAACCGCTTGTTCAGCAGGTCGATGTTCTCTTTCGAGTTCAGCAGGAAATCGTAACGACCGCCTTTGTAATATTGCCGCAGCGTGGTAAGGAAGTTGTCGATATTAAAATCATCCCGGCTTACCTTGATGTCCCTTTTCGCCAGTTCCGCCCGGTAATCGCCCAGCATATACTCGTAGAAGGTATCGAACGAGGGCACGATGCTCCGGTCTTGCTGTATCTTGCGGATGTATGCCGACACCGCACTGCCCAGCTCGCCGCTTTCCGTCTTCGTGATTTTCTCGTCCTCGCTCTTCCATAAGGTGAGCAGCAACGTCTTTATACTGTCTTTTTTCTCCACGCTGAACTTGTAATCGTCCGTATAGAAAGGATTGAAACTGATGGGTTTCTCTTCCGAATACGTGTAATACACTCCGTCCTCGCCCTTTGTCTTGCGGTGTATCAGTTCGCACAATCCCTGATACGAGTTACCCGTGTCGATAAGTACCACGTGGCTGTTCTGCTCGTAGTACTGCCGGACTAAATGGTTCATAAAGAAGGATTTTCCCGAACCCGAAGGCCCCAAGACAAACTTGTTGCGGTTCGTGATAATCCCCCGTTTCATCGGCAAGTCTGAAATATCCAGATGCAGCGGTCTGCCCGTCACCCTGTCCACCATCTTGACACCGAAAGGCGATAAGGAATCTTTGTAGTTCGTCTCTTCCGTGAAGAAACACAGGGCTTGCGGGATGAACGTGTAGAAACTTTCCTCGAAAGGAAAATCCCCCTCGTTCCCCGGTATGCCCGCCCAGAACAGCGTCGGCACGTCCGTTGTATTATGCCGGGGCTTGCACTCCATAAGGGCAAGCTGGCTGCCCACGTCATTCTTGATGTGTTTCAGTTCTTCCCGGTCGTCCGACCATGCCATCACGTTGCAATGGCAGCGTACCGAGGTCAGCCCCTTGCTGTGCGCTTCGTTCAGGTATTCCTCTATCCATTCCCGATTGATCTGATTGGAACGGGAATAACGGGATAGCGACTGCATATTCCTTGCGGTCTGCTCGAAGCGTTTCAGGCTCTCCGTGTGGTTGTCTATAAAGAGATACTGGTTGTAACAATGGTTACAGGAGAGCAGCACGCCCACCGGGGCGGCAAAACTCAACCTGCAATCGCTCCGGTCAGTGGATAACCGTTCATAGCGGCTGTCCGTGCCTACCTTGCCCGGCAAGTCCTCCACGTCCGAAAGGGTGTGCAGGCAAAGGATGTCGTCGCCAATGCGCATTTCTTCCGGGTTCAACTGGATGTCCTTCAATACCGTTGTCCCGCTTTGCGAGAGGGAGAAATATTTCTCCACGATGCCCGCCGACGTTTCCGTCCCGACAATCTCGTCCGTCGTCAGGCGGCGGAGCGTGATAAACCCGCTGTCGTTCATGATTCGCTCGAACTGCCCGACCGCTTCAAGGAATTTCGTTACCGTTTCCTTGTCCTCGATCTCCTTCGGGATAATTTTTCCCTTGCACAGCGTGCTGAACGTGCTTTCCTGACGGCTGCGCACCTTCGTTGTCTTGGTAAGGAACAGGTAGCAGAAATGGTTAAGGAACGGGCGTTCGTTGAAGTGCCTCTCAAACGAGCGGGACAAGAAACTAAGGTCGTCCCTGTTAATCTCCGGCTGGTACTTCTCTTCGATAAAAAAGTCCTGCTTATGCACGATGGAGTAGTCCGGCAGTACCTTTACCGCCTTGTGCCACGCCGAATGGATCGCCTCGTACTCCGTTTGGGTAACGGTGAACAGTTCCGGCAGTTCCACCCGGAAGGCTACCGTAACGTCCGCATCCTTGCTCACGATGCAGCCGTTCTCCACAGCCAAGAGCGGGAACTTGCTTTCCAGCGTCGCCGCTTTCATTACGTTTTTCATTCTTTCTTGTTTTTGGTGGTGAATAATCGGGGAATTTTCAGACGGTTCAGCACGTACCTCGGATGCCGTTTGCGGGCGGCGGCTTTCATCAGCCCGTGCGTGCCGTACCGGGCGTTCAGCCGGAAGGTGAGCCACACCAGCAGCGTAGCCGCAGCCACGCCGAAGCCGATGCACACCCACTGGTTCACGCCCGCCATGTACATAATCACGAAGACCACGAACACGGCGAGCAGCCCGGCGGCAAACACGAAAAGATACTGGCTTTCCAAGCCCTTGAACTCCACGTTCCTGCCAATCCCCTTGTTGATTTCAAAGTTCATAACCCGCTTGTTTACAGGAAGAAAGAACGTAGGATAGTAGCGGCAACAATCAGGAATATACAAGCCCCGAACCAGCTCGCCGCCGTCTTCGACGTATCGGGGTCGCCTGAACTAAATTTGCCATATACTTTCACGCCTCCGATCAACCCGACCACCGCACCGATTGCGTAAATCAACTTCGTCCCCGGGTCGAAATAACTTGTCACCATCTGCGTGGCTTCGGTGATACCCGCTTGTCCGTTACCCTGTGCCATTGCACCTGCGGCAGCCATTACAAGGCTTGCCATCAAAAAGATTCTCTTCTTTGTCATTGTCTTAAAAAATTAAATTAAACATTGTTGTTATTCATCAGTCGGGCGACACGTTGCCGTGCCCCTTCAAACTCATCCAGCATTTCATCCCACACGTCCGAACCCATCACGGCGGGCAGCACCTCACGGGCTTGCTGTTTCTCCTGCTCGTTCGCATTGTCCGCTACCATGATCCGGTGTACCTTCTTCAAGTCCTCGAAGGTGTACCCGGTGGCAAAGTCGGGGTTGCCGTCGGGGTAATAAGCCCCCAGTCCTTCTTCCTCTTCCACCTCGTCCTCTTCCGGCTCTACCTCGATGTCGGAGTAGTCCTCATCATCATCTGCTGGGGCGGTTTCTTCCGGTTGTTCCGCACCGTCAGCCGCAGGTTCTCCGGTAGCCGTTTCCGGCTGTTTTTCCGTATCGTTTCCGAGCGTTCCGGGTGCGAAATTATCCGTTTTATCCGCTTGATTATCAGCGCGTCTTTGCTTGTCGTCCGGCTCGTCCGTTTGTCTTTTCCGGTAGGTGCTTTTTCCGATAACCGTGTACGGCTCTTCCGTTTTTTCCTCCGGTTCGTCGTCGGCTTCTTCCGCATCCGCTTTCCAAAAAGACCGCATCAAATCGTGACGGAAGTATTGCCACAGCACGGCAAGGTAGTACAGCAGGATTACGGAGATTATCATTTTCAGTATCATGGCAGTCCCTCCCGGTATTAGAATAAATTCTCTATTTTTCCGGCGTAAGCCGCCTCGATTTCTTCCCGGTACTGCTCGAAGTGCTGTGCCAGCACGTTGTCTATGTAGGCGGAAAGCGACACTTTTCCGCCCGTCAGCATCATGGAGATTTTAGCGATCCTCTCGTGGTACTCACGTCGCACGTACACGGGCTTGCCATAGCGTGCCGGAATATCCATTCCTTTAAGAAAGGTGCTGTCGTAGTCCGCCGCCTGCTTTGCCTTGCGCCGTTTCCCGTCCGGCACTTTCCCGTCAGCCACCTTCCCGGCAACCATATTTTCCACGGGCACGGCAGTTTCCCTTTTTTCTGTTTCCTGTTCCTGTTCTTCCGCCTCTTGCCCTGTTTCTTCTGTTTCCGGTGCATCACCGTTACTTTGTAGTTTTTCTGTTTCGCCAGCCATCATCCGCATAAGCAGTTCTTCGTCGATGGGCTTATCTGCTTGTCGCTTTTTCATAGCCTGATAGTTTGAGGATGGATATTATTTCATGTGCCAGTTCGGGTATGCCGCTGCCCGCAGCCATCCGCTTGTCGGGAGCGAACAGCGTGGAGCGGAACACCGTCCGGTTTTCCGCATCCAGTTCCTTGCGGAAACGTTTCGTGTCCGGTATCTGGGTAGTGAGCATCGGCAGCCCCATTCCGGCGATTACTTTTTCATACCGTCCGTACAGTTCGCTTTTTTCCCGTTTATCTACCAGATTCCAAAAGAGGTACAAGCCTTTTAAACGGCTTGTTTCTTTGCCTAACATCATCCGTTGCAGCACGTCCAAGAAAGCGAGCGTGCTTTCCAGTACTGTTTGGTCGGCACTCACCGGAGCAAAGATGTAATCCATTTGTGCGATGGTGCGCAATATGCCCGACGAGTTCACCGTACCGGGCAGGTCAAAGAACAGCAAGTCATAATTTCCACTGTCCGCCAGTTCCGCCGCCATGTCCGGCGCACGTTCCACCCGGCACTTCTGCACCGGATAGGCGGCACGTCCCGGCTCACGCATCTGCTCGTATGCCATCCGTTTCAGGTACTCGTTTTCCAGTACCGTCCGGCTGTCCCTCTCCCGCATCTCATACAGGCTGTGTTGCGGAAAGTCACAGTCGATCACCGCCAGCGGACACCCGCAGTTGTAGTGCAGGTAACTCGCCACCAGCACCGTGATAGCCGTTTTCCCGCTACCGCCCTTTTGTGTGGCAAAAGCCACGTTCAAAGTCTGTTTATCCATATCGTCAATCAATTAGTTATTCATTCGGTTGCCTAAGCAATCGGTTATCTGTTCATTCATTCAATCACTCAATCGGTCAGCCAATCATCCGGCTAATTCATCATGCGTTCAGCCGTTTGCCCGTTCATTCGCCCAATCATCCGGCTGTTCATCCGTTTAATCGTTTAGCCGTTTAGTCAATTGGCTGTTTAGCCAATCATCCGGCTAATCGTTCAGTCATTCATCCGCTTATTCGTCCGGCAAAACCATCATCCGTTTAGCTGCTTGTTTAACTGACTACCCATTCGTTTGACCGTCCGTTTGTCCGTTCGTTCGGATAGCCGTTTTGCCGCTTCCACGGCGCAAAGAAATATTAAATTATCGGTAGATTATTCAGCTGATTATCAGCGTGTCACGCATTGTCTTTCCACTCGTAGAGTTGTCGTGTTCAGGCATAATGACCGGACGGAAAAAGGGCTGTTACTTTGCAGCCGTGAACCAAAATTCCGTGAAAATGAAGAAGAATAGTAACCGCCCGAAGGACTGTCCCGGCAGTCCGCAAAAGACAAGGGCATCCCCAATCTGTCCGGTAGGACGGATTTTATTTTCAACCGAAAATAGCAAGTTGTGTGCTGCGGCACTCGCTTCGCTTTCCGTGCCTCACCACCACCTTGCCCCGCTGGTGCAAAATCCTCCGAAGTCGGATTTTCCTTTGCGGGGGAGAGCCGTCCGGCATACGGCAGTTTCAACCCATGTTTCACTTAAAATTTGATAGGACTATGGATAGTCAGAAGAAGTATTCCAACAACCACGGGCGCAAGCTGAAAACCGACAAGATGCGCCACCGTTACGTGTTCCGTCTGGACGACGGGGACAACGCCCGTTTCCTTGCCCTGTTCGATGAATCCGGCAAGGCAACCCGTGCGGAATTTATCGTTTCCGCACTCTTCGGCAGGGAGATTAAGGTCGTGAAACTCGATAAGGGCACGCAGGATTTCTACATGCGCCTGACCTCTTTTCACTCCCAGTTCCGCAGCATCGGCGTGAACTACAACCAATGCGTGCGTGCGCTCAAATCCAATTTCTCGGAGAAGAAAGCACTCGCTTTCCTTTATAAATTGGAGCAGCACACCCTCGAACTGGTGGAACTTAGCAAACAGATTTCCGCACTGGTGGAAGAGTTTCATACCAAATACCCGGTGCGATGATAGCCAAGATTTCACACGGCAGCAGTCTGTACGGTGTGCTTTCGTACAACCAGTTGAAGGTGGACGAGCTTCATGCCGACGTGCTTTTCGGTAACCGGATTATCGAGCCGCAGGGCGATAATCCCTACACGATAGAACATATTTCCCGTTCGTTCGGGGACTACCTGACCGCCAACCGCAAGACCGAGAAACCCATCCTGCACATTTCGCTCAATCCTGATCCGAAAGATTGCGTGAGTGAAGAGCAGTTTATCAAGTTGGCGGAAGAGTATATGCGGCGCATGGGCTTCGGCGACCAGCCCTATATTGTCTATCGCCACAACGACATCGGGCGTGAACACCTGCATATCGTTTCCGTCCGGGTGGACGAAACCGGGCGTGCCATTTCCGACAGCTACGAACACGAGCGTTCGATGGCCGTCTGCCGGGAACTGGAACAACAGTTCAGCCTTACCCCGGCTAACAAAAAGGAGTGGAAGGAAGGGCTGCCCTTGTCGCCCGTCGATTACGAGGGCGGCAACCTCAAAGGGCAGTTGGCGGGCGTGATCCGTCCGATAGCCCGTGAATGGCGTTTCCAGTCGCTCGGCGAATACCGTGTCGTACTTTCGCTTTACGGCATTTCGGTGGATGAAGTCAAAGGGGAATATGGCGGACGGGAGTATCACGGCTTGTCCTATTCGGCAACGGATAAGGAAGGTAACAAGGTAGGCAAGCCCTTCAAATCTTCCATCTTCGGTAAGGAAGCGGGCTTCGACGCACTGGAAAAGCGTATGCAGGTTTCCGCTGCATGGGTGAAGAAGCACAAGGACATTGCCACCGACACCGCCGCCCGCATAGCGGCAGCCATGCAGACCGCAGGGCGTGATCGGGCACTTTTCGAGCGTGAACTGCTCCGGCAGGGTATCGGCGTGGTGTTCCGTCAGAACGAAGCCGGGCGCATCTATGGCGCAACCTTTATCGACCATGCCGACAAGACCGTTTTCAACGGTTCCCGTCTGGGCAAGGAGTTTTCAGCAAGCGTATTCAACGACCTTTTCAACGGGCAGCACGGTACGCACCCCGTACAACAGCAGGCACATTCCGGCGCACCTGAATGGCAGGAACGTGATACAGCGTACCAGCCCGACCACAAGGACAGCACCGCTGAAAATATGGCAAACGCTTTTAGCCTGTTCGCACCCGTGCAGGGTGGTGCATCCGGCGACCAGTCCGCACCGCAACAGCGGAAAAGGAAGAAGAAGCGCAGGTACGGCAGGCAGCAGTAGCCTTCTGTTTTTTAGTTTACTCACTATTTAAAATTTGGATTTATGCAAAACGAAGATGATTTGCGTGGACTTGCCAAGGTCATGGAGTTCATGCGTGCTATCAGTATTTTATTTGTCGTGATTAATATTTACTGGTTCTGTTACCAGTCCATCCGGGAGTGGGGTATCAATATCGGTGTGGTCGATAGAATCCTGCTCGGTTTCCAGCGCACTGCCGGGCTGTTCTCCAATATCCTTTGGACGAAATTCTTTGCCGTGGTGTTCCTCGCCTTGTCCTGTTTAGGCACGAAGGGCGTGAAAGAGCAGAAGATCACTTGGCGGAAGATTATTCTTTCCGGTGTGTCGGGATTGCTGTTGTTCTTTTTCAACTGGTGGCTGCTCGCACTCCCGTTGCCGCTATCGGCAAACACGGTGTTCTACGTCGCCACCCTCACGGCAGGATATATCCTGCTGCTCATGGCAGGGCTGTGGATGTCCCGCCTGCTCAAAACCAACCTGCTTGAAGATGTGTTCAATATCGAGAACGAGAGCTTTATGCAGGAAACCGAACTCAAAGAGAACGAGTATTCCGTCAATCTCCGCACCCGCTTTTGGTTTAGGGGAAAGACGTATGACGGGTGGATTAACCTTGTTAATATTTTTCGTGCGACAATGGTATTGGGAACTCCGGGCAGCGGGAAGTCATATGCGATTATTAATCAATACATTAAGCAGGTAATCGAGAAAGGATTTTCCGTTTTCTTGTACGATTTCAAATATCCCGACTTGTCAGAGATTGCTTACAACCACCTGCTCAACAATCTGGACGGTTACAAGGTCAAACCAAAATTCTACGTGATAAATTTCGATGATCCGGCGGGTAGCCACCGATGCAATCCCATTCACCCGGACTTTATGACGGACATATCGGATGCCTACGAGAGTGCGTACACGATTATGTTAAATTTGAACCGAACATGGATTTCCAAGCAGGGCGACTTCTTTGTGGAATCACCTATCATTCTGTTAGCCAGTATTATATGGTATTTAAAAATTTAC
>ERZ827450.1420-NODE-1420-length-25010-cov-3.726428_pt1 | contig 25010 bp, 24 predicted proteins | sample MGYA00519773_ERZ827450 | MGnify/ENA primary metagenome ERZ827450 (study PRJEB31778, sample SAMEA3449306) | human gut metagenome | biome: human gut; feature: human-associated habitat; material: faeces | place: United Kingdom | collected 2010/2012 ...
AATCCCCGCATCCGCGGCGGGCAAGGTGCGCGCGCTCGTGCGCGATGACATACGCCGCCGTCCCCTCGTCCATGTGCATGGGGAGATAAATGTTCGGCTTCACCACGCCGAAGACGAACGGCGAATCGACAAATTCGCTCTCGTAGATGTTATCTCGCAGTAAAATGGCCGTTGCGAGCTTTCTTTTCAGCTTTCCCGCGCTCACGAGCGCGTGGACGAGCAGCGCCGCCATGCCGGCGAGCCAGAGGACGCTGTAGATGTTGAAGTCCACCTGCGCCTGCTGGCGGCTCACGCCGACGGGGACCTCTGCCGCCGAAGGCAGCGTCGGATTCGTGACGATATCAAGCGTCGCCTGCTCGTAGAGCACCGGCTCGCGCGTTTCGGTCACGATCTCGCTTGGGATGGTCTCGGCGCTCGGGATGAGCGAGAGCGCGCTTTCAATCGAAAACAGGCAGACAAGCCGCAGTGCGACCACACCCCAGAGAAGCGGCATGACCCACTTCGGCGCTTTTTTGAGGACAAACCGCAGCACGAGCACCGCCAGAATGAGCCAGCTTGCGCTGATGCTGAGGTTCACGAGCTTCAAAAAGACGTCATCCATGATGATTCTCCTTTCGATAAAGGTCGATCATTTTCTGCACCTCGTCAAGCTCTTTGTCGCTCACGTGACTCGACTTTGTAAACGCGGCGACGAACGCGGGCAGCGAGCCGTCGAAGCGCTTGTCGAGCAGCTCGTCGATCTCGGCGGTCTGCGCCTCGTCCTGTGAGATGAGCGACGTGACGACAGTATTCTCGTTTTTCAGCACCCCGCGCTCAGAGAGCCGCTTGATGACCGTGTAGGTCGTCGTCGGTTTCCAGCCCAGGTGCTCGGCGCAGAGCGCGACCAATTCACGGCTCTTGACCGGCTCGTGTGCCCACAGAATTTGGCAAAAGCGGTATTCGCTCTCAAAAATTTTCGGCGTTTCCATCTTGTTCCCTCTCTAATCCGTTAGAGTATATTTGTACACTAACAGATTAGAGCAGTTCTGTCAAGCCCTTTTGCGCTCAAATTTAGTTAAGTCTTACTTGACAAGCATCTATTCGCTCCTTATAATAATTCATATCGCACAAAAAGCTCCGCGCAGGAGCTTTTTTTATGTTTGGAGAAAGAGAGTGTCATCCCATGTCAAAAAAAGCCAATCCCGCGGCGCTGCTGCCGATCTTAGTGTTCCTTGTCCTGTATCTGGGCCTCGGCCTTGTCTTTGAGTATGTGCTCAAAATTCCGATGGGATTTTATTCCATCCCCATCGTCGTCATCTTCCTCATCGCGCTGCTCGTGGCCTGCTGCCAGAACCGCGCGCTGTCGTTCGACGAAAAGCTCACGCTGATGGGCCTCGGCGTGGGCGATAGGAACATCATCACGATGCTGCTCATCTTCTTAGCCGCCGGTATGTTCGTCGGCGTCGTGGGCCGCTCGAGCGCGGAGAGCGTTGCGTACTTTATGCTCTCGATCATCCCATCGAAATTCGCCGTGGCGGTGCTGTTCGTCGTAAGCTGCTTTGTCTCCACCGCGATGGGCACGAGCGTCGGCACCATCACGCTCATCGTCCCCATCGCCATCCCCATCGCCGCGGCGAGCGGCTATTCCCTGCCGCTGTGTGTCGCGTCCGTCATGGGCGGGGCGATGTTCGGTGACAATCTGAGCTTCATTTCCGATACGACCATCGCTGCCTGCAACGGGCAGGGCTGCGCGATGAAGGATAAATTCCGCGAGAATTTCCACATTGCCTTCCCCGCCGCGCTCGCGTCGCTCGCGCTCATCCTCGTGCTGACGCTCCACGCCGACGTGACACCTGCGGAGATTCCGCCCTACAACCTCATTCAGATCATCCCCTATGTACTCGTGCTCATCGGCGGCATCATCGGCATCAATGTCTTTATTGTGCTGCTCATCGGCATCGTCTCCGGCGCGGTCATCGCGCTCGCGACCGGCGCAACGGGGCAGACCGGCATCCTCGCAGTCAAGGCCCTGCTCGAAAACATGGGCAGCGGCGCGGCCGGGATGTTTGAAACCTCGATGGTCGCGATCTTAGTTTCCGCCATCTGCGCGCTGATCCGTGAGTACGGCGGCTTTGAAGTGCTGCTCGGCTGGATCAGAAAGGCGTTTCGCGGCAAGCGCGGCGGCCAGATCGGCATGGGCCTTCTCGTCGGCGCGATGGACATTGCCACCGCGAACAACACCGTCGCCATCGTTATGTCGAACCCCATCGCCAAGGAGATGAGCGAGGAGTACGGCATCACACCGCGCAAGGCCGCGTCGATCCTCGACACGTTCTCCTGCATCTTTCAGGGCATCATCCCCTACGGCGCGCAGATGCTCGTCGCGATCTCCGCGGCGCACGAGCTGGGCTACGCCATCTCGGCGTTCGACATCATCCCAAACCTCTTCTACCCCTATCTTCTGGCGGTGAGCTCATTCTTCTTCATCGCGATCGACGGCAAAAAGAAGGTGTGACCGATGGTTGACCATAATCTTCTTCAGCGCAAAAAGCTCTTTCTTTTCGACCTCGACGGCACGCTGTACTTGGGCGACCGGCTCTTTGAAGGCGTCCGCGAGCTGCTCTCTGCCATCCGCGCACGCGGCGGGCAGTACCGCTTTCTGACGAACAACTCCTCGCGCAGCGTAGCGGCCTACGTCGAAAAGCTCACGCGCCTCGGCGTCGCGACGGAGGCGGGCGATTTTCTCACCTCGGTCGACGCGCTGATTCACTATCTCCGCGAGCACGGCGGAGAAGACCGACGCTATTACGTCTGCGGTACGGAGTCGATGAAATCACAGCTCCGCGCGGCGGGCTTTACCGTCGCAGAACGGCGTGAGGACGCGAACGCGCTCCTGATGGGCTTCGACACCGAGCTGACATTTCAAAAGCTGGAGGACGCCTGCATCCTGCTCGGACAAGGCATCCCCTACCTTGCGACCAATCCCGACTGGGTCTGCCCCACGGCCTACGGCTTTGTGCCCGATTGCGGTAGCGTGTGCGAAATGCTCTGGCGCGCGACCTCCCGCCGCCCCATCGTCATCGGCAAGCCCGAACCACTGATGCCGCAGCTCGCGATGCTCGAGGCGGGCGTTTCCGCGCAGGAAACGCTGCTCGTCGGCGACCGCGTCTACACAGATATTGCCAGCGGCGCAAACGCGGGCGTCGATACGCTGCTCGTCCTCTCGGGCGAGACAAAGGAGGAAGACCTCCCCACCGCTGACCCGCAGCCGACGTTCGTTCTGCCGGACGTCGCCGCGCTGCTGAACATCTTGGAATCTTAAAAAGGACAAGCTATGGCAAACATCATCGAAATCCACGATTTTTCCGATCCCGCGCTCGACGTCTACACGCGCCTGACCGAAAACCAACTGCTCAATCGCGCGGACCCCGACAACGCGCTCTTCGTCGCGGAAAGTCCGCTCGTCATCGGCCGTGCGCTTGATGCGGGCTGTGAGCCGGTGTCGTTTCTGATGGAGCGGCAGCATACGCAGGGCAAGGGGCGCGAAATTCTCGCCCGCTGCTGTCAAGATATTCCAGTTTACACCGCTGATGCATCCGTGCTGACACAGCTCACCGGCTTTCACCTGACGCGCGGGATGCTCTGCGCCATGCGGCGGCCGAAGCTCCAAAGCGTCGAGGACGTCTGCCGCGATGCGCGGCGCGTCGTCGTGCTCGAAAACGTGATGAATCCGACGAACATCGGCGCGATCTTCCGCTCCGCCGCCGCGCTCGGCATGGACGCGGTGCTGCTCACGACTGCGGGCAGCGATCCGCTCTATCGCCGCGCCTCGCGCGTCAGCATGGGAAATGTGTTCCTCATCCCGTGGACCTACCTGCCCGAAAGCGGCGACTGGACGCAGCTTCTGCGCGATCTCGGCTTCCGCACAGTCGCGATGGCACTGCGCAACGACTCCGTACGGCTCGACGATCCGCGCCTTGCCGCCGAAGAAAAGCTTGCCATCGTCATGGGCACGGAGGGCGACGGCCTCGCGTCCTCGACCATCGCGAGCTGCGACTACACGGTCAAAATTCCGATGTACCACGGCGTCGACTCGCTCAATGTCGCCGCAGCGAGCGCCGTGGCGTTCTATGAGCTGGGACTTCCCCCGCTGAACGAAAAGGAGGACTGACATGCTGAACAATACCGGCTTCGACCTCTGGGCCGACGGCTATGACAAGAGCGTCGGCCTCTCCGACGAGAACGACCGCTACCCCTTTGCGGGCTACCGCGCCATGATGAACGCGCTCTATCAGCGCGTGCTCGCGCAGAGCGGGCGTGATGTGCTGGACATTGGCTTTGGCACAGGCGTTTTGACCTCGCGGCTCTACGAGCAGGGCTGCCGCATCTATGGGCAGGACTTTTCCGCGCGCATGATCGAACTGGCGCAGGCAAAAATGCCGGACGCGCGGCTCTATCAGGGCGATTTTTCCAAAGGCCTTGTGCCCGAGCTTTGCGCACGGCAGTACGACGCCATCGTCGCGACCTACTCGCTCCACCACCTGACGGACGCGCAGAAAATCGACTTTCTGCGCGCACTCCTGCCGCTTTTGAAGCAAGACGGCTGTATTTTCATCGGCGACGTCGCCTTCCGCACGCGTGAAGAGCTCGAAGCGTGTCGAACTGCGGCAGGGGAGGATTGGGACTCAGATGAAATTTACTTCGTCTACGGCGAACTCCGTCCCCACTTCCCCACGCTGACGTTTGAATCCTTCTCCCACTGCACCGCACTCCTGACGCTGCGAAAATAATTCCCCGGGAAATACGATAAAAAGCCTCTGTATGGTCAACCCATACAGAGGCTTTTCTGTGAAGCATTATTCCTTTTCAGTCGTCCAAATGGTCGAGAATCGCCGCAATCAGCTGCTCCTTGCCCGTGCCCTTTTCGGCAGAGAACGGAATGACGAGCTCATCGTCGCGCAAACTCAGCGTCTCGCGAATTTGGGCAAGATTCGGCTCGATCTCGCGCGCTTTGAGCTTGTCGAGCTTGTTCGCCACGATCACGACGGGACAGCCCGTCTGCACGAAGTAGTCGTGCATCGTCACGTCGTCCGCCGTCGGCTTGTGCCGCGCGTCGACGATCTGCACACCGAGGTGAATGAGCCCCGCAGACTGGAAATAGTTTTCCATCAGCTTGCCCCAGCGGTCGCGCTCGGTCTTGGAGACCTTGGCGTAGCCGTAGCCCGGCAGGTCGACGAGGTAGAGCTTGCCGTCGATCTTAAAGTAGTTGATCTGCGAGGTCTTGCCCGGGGACGCACCCACGCGGGCAAAGTTCTTGCGGTTGACGAGCCGGTTGATGACGGACGATTTGCCGACGTTCGACCGCCCCGCAAACGCGAGCTGCGGCATCCCGTCGCGCACGAACTGCTTTTCCGACGCCGCCGAGAGGATGAATTCGACCTTGTTGAAGTTGATCGCCATGGTTTTCGTTTCCTTTCAGCTCATTTCGCCCGCACGCAGCGCGCTGTGCGCGCTCTCCTGCACGGGAGGAAGATAGCTCTCGTGCGCGGCAGCGGTGCATTTTTCGGGCAGCACCAGCGCCTCGGCAAAGACGGCGTCCACCGTCTCGACTGGCACAAAACGCAGCTTTTCGCGCACCAGCGGGTCGATCTCGTCGAGGTCCTTTTCATTCTCCTTCGGGAGAATGACCGTATGTACGCCCGCGCGCAGCGCGCCCATTGTCTTTTCGCGCAAGCCCCCGATGGCGAGCACACGGCCGCGCAGCGTGATCTCGCCCGTCATGGCGACATCGCGGTGTACCGCCTGCCCCGTCAGCGCGGAGAGCACCGCTGTCGCGATGGCGATACCGGCGCTGGGTCCATCCTTGGGGATGGCCCCCTCAGGGAAGTGGATATGGATGTCCTTCGTCTTGTAGAAGTCCGGCGCGATGCCGAGCTCCTGCGCCCGCTGGCGCAGGCACGAGAGTGCCGCGCGGCAGCTCTCCTGCATCACGTCGCCCAGGTTGCCCGTGAGCTCGACCTTGCCGCTGCCATCCATCACGCCGACCTCGACGGGCAGAATTTCGCCGCCCACCTCGGTCCACGCAAGGCCGTTCACCACGCCGACAAGGTCCTTTTCGGGGATCTTCTCCTGTGCAGCACGCGGCGTACCGAGGAAGTCCTTGATGTTCTTCTCTGTCACGGTGACTCGCTTTACATCGCTTGTAGCAAGCTGCATTGCCGCCTTGCGGCAGATCTTGCCGAGCTGACGCTCAAGCGAGCGCACGCCGCTCTCGCGCGTGTAGCGCGAGATGGCCGCGCGGATGGCGCTCTCGTCCACGCGCAGGCTCGAGGCCGTCAGCCCGTGGGCCTGACGCTCCTTGGGCAGCAGGTGCCGCTGCGCAATCTGCACCTTCTCCTCGTCCGTGTAGCTGGGGATTTCAATGATCTCCATGCGGTCGAGCAGCGGGCGCGGAATGGTGTCGAGCGTGTTGGCCGTCATGATGAACATCACGCGGCTCAGATCGACGGGAATTTCAAGATAGTGGTCGCGGAAGGCGTAGTTCTGCTCGCTGTCGAGCACTTCGAGAAGTGCGCTCGCGGGGTCGCCGCGCCCGTCGCTTCCCATCTTGTCGACCTCGTCGAGCACGAGCAGCGGATTCATCGAGCCGCTGCGGGAGATAGCCTCGATGATGCGGCCGGGCATCGCGCCGATGTAGGTCTTGCGGTGGCCGCGGATATCCGCCTCGTCACGCACGCCGCCGAGCGACAGCCGCGCGACCTTGCGGTTCATCGCCTTGGCGACCGACAGCGCGATCGACGTCTTGCCGACGCCCGGAGGGCCGACGAGACATAAAATCTGCCCCTTCGCCTCGGGGTTGAGCTGGCGCACGGCGATGAACTCTAAAATGCGCTCCTTGACCTTCTGCAAGCCGTAGTGGTCGCGGTCAAGAATCTTGCGCGCGGCGTCCACGCTGGCGCGCTCCTTCGTCTCCTCGCCCCAGGGCATTTCCATGCAGGTGTCGAGATAGTTACGCAGCACACTCGCCTCGGCGCTGCCGAACGGCTGCTTGGCGAGCTTGTCCACATCTTTCAGCAGCTTGCGCTCCACTTCTTCGCTCAGGTGCGCCTTGCTGATCTTCTCGCGGTACTCGTCGAGTTCTTCGTCCTCCCCGCCCTCACCGATCTCGTTCTGTAAGACCTTGATCTGCTCGCGCAGGACAAAATCCTTCTGAATTTTTCCGACGCGGGAGCGGACCTTGCTTTCAATGTCCTGCTCCATGGCGGTAACTTCGATCTCGCGGCGCAGAATCTCGTTCATGCGCTGCAATCTCGGCAGCGGGCGCAGCTCGTCGAGGATATCCTGTTTGTCCTGATAGCGCAGGTTGAGCTGCTGGGCGATAAAGTCAGCGAGATAGCCGGGATCGTTCGTCGACAAAATGGCGGCGTAGACATCGTCCGGCAATTTCTGCGCGAGCTCGGCATATTCCGTCACGCTGGCGTAGGTCTGGCGCAGCATCGCCTCCGTCCGCTTGCTATGGCGCGAGGTGGCCGGCTCATCGATGAGCTCGACCTGCGCCTGCAAAAACGGCTCGCGCTGCCACAGCCGCTTGAGGCGGGCGCGGCACGCGCCCTCCATCATCACGCGCAGCACGCGGTCGGACACGCGCAAGATCTGCGTCACGCGCGCGACCGTGCCGATCTCGTACAGGTCTTTTTCCTCCGGCTGCTCCACGCCGATCTCGCGCTGGGTGACGAGAAAGATCTCCTCCCCGTTTTCCATGGCGCGCTCAAGCGCATGCACGGAGATCGGACGCTCGAGGTCAAAGCTCGTGTTCATGCGCGGGAACACATTGAGCCCGCGCATGGCAATGACCGGAAGATTTTTTGTTACAGGTTCCATGGGGTTTCTCCTTATGAAGCGGAGTCTGCCGGCAGCGACGGCTGCGGCTCCTCCCCTTCTTTCTCTGTGCGGTGGGAAATTTTCGGCTGTTCCGTCCCCTCCACGCAGCCCGGCGTGATGGTCACGCGGTCGATCGTGCGGTCGGACGGGATGTCGTACATCACGTTCATCAGCAGGCCCTCCATCACCGCGCGCAGGCCGCGCGCGCCGATCTTGCGCTCGATGGCCTTGTCGGCAATCGCTTCGAGCGCCTTGGGCTCGAACGTGAGCTCGGCGTCGTCGTAAGAAAACAGCTTTTGATACTGCTTGACGAGCGCGTTTTTCGGCTGGGTCAGGATCTTGACAAGGTCGTCGCGCGTCAGCGCGTCGAGCGCCGTGATGACCGGCAGTCTGCCGACCAGCTCGGGGATGATGCCGAACTTCAAGATATCGTGCGGCTGCAACTCGCGTAAAATCTTGCTCTCGTCCACATCGTTCTTGCTCTTGAGCTCCGCGCCGAAGCCCATCGACTTGCGGTCGAGACGGCTCTCGATGATCTTCTCGATGCCCTCGAACGCGCCGCCGCAGATGAAGAGGATGTTGTGCGTGTCGATCTGGATGAACTCCTGATGCGGGTGCTTGCGGCCGCCCTGCGGCGGGACGTTGGCAACCGTGCCCTCGACGATTTTCAGCAATGCCTGCTGCACGCCCTCGCCGGAGACGTCGCGCGTGATGGAGGTGTTCTCGCTCTTGCGGGCGATCTTGTCGATCTCGTCGACATAGATGATTCCGCGCTCGGCGAGCTCCACGTCGTAATCCGCCGCCTGAAGCAAACGGAGCAGAATGTTTTCCACATCGTCGCCGACGTAGCCCGCCTCGGTGAGGGTCGTCGCGTCCGCGATGGCGAACGGCACCTTCAGAATGCGGGCGAGCGTCTGGGCAAAGAGCGTCTTGCCGCTGCCGGTGGGGCCGAGGAGCAGGATGTTGCTCTTTTGCAGCTCCACCTCGTCGTCGCCGCCGAAGAAGATGCGTTTATAGTGGTTGTAGACGGACACGGACAGCGCGACCTTGGCCGCCTCCTGCCCGATGATATACTGGTCGAGCACCTCGCGAATTTCGCGCGGCGTGGGGATGGAGTCGGGCGCTTCCAGCTCGTCGTGCGGCTCATAGCCGTCCTCCAGCACGTCCATGCACAGGCGGACGCACTCATCGCAGATGCGCACGCCAGGCCCCTGGATCATGCGGTGCACTTCGTGCTCGCTCTTGCCGCAGAACGAGCAGCGAAGCTCTTTTTTCCTATCTTCACTCATAAGTCAAACTGTCCTTATCTCTTGTAAATGACCTTGTCCACAAGGCCGTAGGCCTGCGCCTCATCCGCCGTCATCCAGTGGTCGCGCTCGGAGTCGAGCTTGACCTGCTCGGGCGTCTTGCCGGTGTTCTCGGCCAGGATCTTATTCAAGCGCTGCTTGATGCGCAGGAAGTGCTCCACGTCGCTCTCCATATCCGTGACCTTGCCCTGCGTACCGGCGGAGGGCTGGTGGATCATAATCTCCGCGTTCGGCAGCGCAATGCGCTTGCCCTTGGCGCCGGACGAGAGCAGGAACGCGCCCATGCTGGCGGCGAGGCCGACGCAGATGGTAGACACGTCGCACTTGATATACTGCATCGTGTCGTAGATCGCCATGCCGGCCGTCACACTGCCGCCGGGGGAGTTGATATAGAGCTGGATGTCCTTGTCGGGGTCCTTGGCCTCGAGGAATAAAAGCTGCGAAACGATCAGGCTCGCGGTCGCATCGTTGACCTCTTCGCCGAGGAAAATGATGCGGTCTTCCAGAAGGCGGGAGAAAATGTCGTAAGAGCGCTCGCCGCGGTTGGTCTGTTCAATGACGTAAGGGACTAAACTCATCTTGGTAACCTCCTTGTTCATACCCTGTTCAAAAAATTGGTATGTACACAATCAACCACAAATGGCAGGCATTTGTGGTTGATCGTCGTTTCTATCTATTATGGCCGCTTTGCCGATTATTCAGCCTTTTCTTCTTCCTTCTTGGCGGACTTTTTGGCAGCGGTCTTCTTGGCGGGCTTTTCCTCGCCTTCAGCGGCTTCGCCCTCGGCTTCCTTCTTGGGAGCCTTCTTCTTTTCGATCTTCGCGCTGTCCACGACGACGCTGATGGCCTTGTCGCGGATGATCTGCGTGCGGACGGACATGGCGTCAAGATACTTCTTGAGCTCGTTGACGTCCATGCTGTACTTCTCAGCAAGGTCGTTGTACTGCTTTTCGACCTCCTCGTCGGTGGCCTCGAGCTTCTCTTCCTTGATGATGGCGTTCACGGCGAGGTCCATGCGCACCTGACGGGTCGCGGGCTCCTTGCCCTCCTCCAAGAACTTGGCCTCATCCATGTCGGTCATCTTGCAGTACTGGTCATAGGGGATGCCCTGAGACTGTAAGCGCTGCTTGAACTCCTCGAGGAAGCGGGCGCACTGCTCATCGATGAGCGCATCGGGGATGTCGCACTCGATGTTCGCGGCGACCTTCTCCATCAGCTCGTTCTCGACGGCATACTTGGCGGACTGCTCGTGCTGCTCGGTGATCTCGCGCTTGATGCTGTCCTTGAGTTCCTTGAGCGTGTCGTACTCGGACACGTCCTTGGCAAAGTCGTCATCAAGCTTGGGAAGCTCCTTGCACTTGATCTCCTTGGCCTTGACGTGGAAGACGACCTTCTTGCCGGCGAGGTCCTTGTGATAATCCTCGGGGAAGGTGATGTCGAGATCCTTCTCTTCGCCGGCCTTCATGCCGATGACCTGATCCTCAAAGCCGGGGACGAAGCTGCCGGAGCCGAGCTCGAGCTCGTAATTCTCGCCCTTACCGCCCTCGAACGCTTCGCCGTTGTCGAAGCCCTCGAAGTCGATGACGGCGATGTCGCCCTTCTTGGCCTTGCGGTCGACAGAGACGAGGCGGGCGTTGCGCTCGGCCATCTCATTGAGGCGCTCCTTGACATCGTCGGCGCTGACCTTGATCTCTTCCTTCTCAGCCGTCAGGCCCTTGTACTCGCCGAGCTTGACCTCGGGATACACGGCAACGGTCGCCTTGAAGGTGAAGCCGTTCTCGTCGATCTTGTCGTCCACGATCTCGATCTCGGGATAGCCGACAACATCGAGGCCACTCTGGCCGATGGCCTGCGTATATGCCTCGGGCAGGGCGATGTCAACGGCATCGCTGTAGAAAACGCCCGCGCCGTAGAGCTTTTCGATCATCTTGCGGGGGGCCTTGCCGGGGCGGAAGCCGGGAATGCTGAGCTTGCCGCGGGCCTTGGCGTAGGCCTTGGCAACGGCGGCTTCAAATTCCTCCGCGCCGACCTCGACGGTCACCGCGACTCTGCTCTTTTCCAGCTTTTCAACATTTTTGACAGTCATGATTTCTTTTTCCTCCGTTTAACATCAGATAATGATGCTTTTGCAAAGTGGAATTATACCATAGCTTCCTCAAAATTTCCACCCTTTTTTGCATCATTTTATGTCTTAATTGCAAATTTTTACAGGCTGAAAGGCGACATAATCCGCCGCGATCAGCGCATATTCGGTTTTTTCGCGCATCCCCTCGAACGCGCGGCGGTGCGTGTAGCCGTGCAGATGCCCGTAATAGCAGCGCTCGACCTCGTATTTGTCGAGAAGCTCGAGCATCTCGGGACACTTGTAGCCCTGATAGATGGGCGGATAGTGCAGAAAGCAGTAGATGGGCTTCCCCTCCGCCGCCTTGAGCGACGCTTCAAGCCGCAGCGCCTCGCGCGCGAGCATCTTGCCCGTGTGCGTCCCCGCGGCGTCCTCTTCATAAAACCAGCCGCGCGTGCCGCAGATGGCGTGGTCGCCGTAGAAAAAGGCGTTGTTGTAGAGGATATCGAGCGTTGTGATGTCGTGCTCGGCGAAGAACTTCTTCATCTTCGACGCCGTACCCCACCAGTAGTCGTGGTTGCCCTTTAAGAGGATCTTCCTCCCCGGCAGCGCGTCGATGAACTGAAAATCCGGCAGCGACTGCTCGAGCGACATCCCCCACGAGATATCCCCCGCGATGACGATGACGTCGTCATCGTTCAGCTTGGAAAAATTCTCCTGAATGCGCTCGACATAGTTCGCCCATTTGGGGCCGAACACATCCATCGGCTTGTTCGTGCCGAGCGATAAGTGCAGGTCGCCGATCGCGTATAATGCCATCGCGTGCCTCCCTTCCAAAGTCAGATCAAAATGCGTTTGCGATGTAGCGGATGCGCGTTTTGCCCGCGCTATGGCGCACATCGGTGTAGACCTCCGCCACGTCAAAGCGGGCGGGAACGTCCAGCTCGCGCTCGCTCAAGTACAAAAGCGCCGCGGCACGCAGCTTTTCCTGCTTTTTCACCGTGACGTACTCGCGCGGCGCACCGTACTGCAAATTTGTGCGCAGCTTCACCTCGACGAACAGCAGCACGCCGTCCTTCTCGGCGATGAGGTCGATCTCGCCGAAGCGGCAGCGCCACTCTCGTTCCACGATGCGGCAGCCGCGCTCGCTCAGATACTTTTCGACCAGCGCCTCGCCCCAGTCGCCGTCCTGCTTCGTGCTCATCGCCGCGCCTCCCACTTTTTGAGGAACGTCATGCGGTGCACAGGGCTCGGGCCGTACTGATCGAGCATCTGGTAGTGGAGCTTTGTGCCGTAGCCCTTGTGCCTGGCGAACTGATACTCGGGATACATCGGGTCGAGCACTTCGACCACATAATGGTCACGGCTGACCTTCGCCAGCACGCTCGCCGCGGCGATGGATAAGCTCGCGCCGTCCCCGCCGACGATGGTCTCGTGCGTCGTGGTGATCTTTGCCGACGCGCCGTGGTCGCGGTTGCCGTCGATGAGCGCATAGTCCGCTGGGATTTGCAGCGCATCGATGGCGAGCTGCATCGCCTTCATGCGTGCGCTCAAAATATCCGTTGCGTCGATCTCCTTCTCGTCGACGGACGCGATGGCGTAGGCGACGGCTTTTTCACAGATGACGGGAAACAGCGCCTCGCGCTTTTTCTCCGTCATTTTCTTGGAGTCATTCAGCCCCTCGATCTCACAGCCCTCCGGCAGGATGACGGCGGCGGCGTATACAGGGCCCATCAGCGGCCCCGCGCCCGCCTCGTCCACGCCGCAGACGGATGAAAAGCCCGCGGCGCGGGCTTTGTCCTCGTAGTGTAGGTTGACGCTCATGTGCGCTCGCCCTCCGGCGGGAATTCGAGCGTAAAGCGGCCGAGCTTGCCGCCGCGGAACTCGTCGAGCAGGATACGGCTCATGCGCTCGGTGTCGACCTCGCCGCCGGAGATCAGAAAGCCGCGCTTGCGCCCCGCCTTTTCGAGCAGTGCATAGCCGTCGTCCTCTTCCGAAACGGTGAGCTTGTAGCGCTCCTCGATGGCCTTGGGATAATTTTTGCCGAGGTAATCCATCAGGCGCATGGCGAGCTCTTCGATGTCGACGACCTCGTCGCGGATCGCGCCGGTGAAGGCAAGGCGCACGCCAACGCCGCTGTCTTCAAACTTCGGCCACAGGATTCCCGGCGTGTCGAGCAGCTCGAGCGTCTTGTCGACCGGCACCCACTGCTTCGTGCGCGTGACGCCGGGGCGGTCCTCCGCCTTGGCGCTCTTGCGGCCGGAGACCTTGTTGATAAACGTCGACTTGCCAACGTTCGGGATGCCGAGTACCATCACGCGCAGCACGCGGCCGATCTGGCCCTTGGCCTCGTAAGAGGCGATCTTATCGTGCAGCAGCGTGCGCACGGCGGAAGAAAACTGCTTCACGCCCCCGCCCTGCTTCGCGTCCGTTTCGATGACGGCGCAGCCGAGCGAGCGGAAATACGCCGCCCACTTTTTCGTCATCTCCGGGTCGGCCTGATCGACGCGGTTCAAAACGATCAAACGGGGCTTGCCCGCCGTCAGTTCGTCCACATCGGGGTTGCGGCTGCTCATCGGGATGCGCGCGTCCAGAATTTCGCACACGGCGTCCACGTTGCCGAGCTCCGCCGTGATCATGCGGCGGGTCTTGGTCATGTGCCCCGGAAACCAGCTCAGAGAATCCAACTGCATTTGCTCGTCCCCCTTTACTGCAAAAGGCCGATGCGGCCAAACTCGCGCTGCTCGGTCAGATAGTCGCGTCCCGGGAAGACGAGGAACACCGCCTTGCCGATCAGAAGGCGCGTGTCCACCGTGCCGAGCGAGGAATCGCGGCTGTCGTTCGAATGGTTGCGGTTGTCACCCATGAGGAAGACTTCGCCCTCCGGCACGGTAAGCGGGAACACGGTGCCCTCTTCGCGATAGGTGTAGTCGTTGATGTAGTCCTCGTCCAGAAGCTCGCCGTCCACATAGACCTCGCCTAAGTTAAAGTCGATATCCACAGTCTGGCCCGCGGTGGCGATGACGCGCTTGACGATGGGCTTCGAGTCAAAGGTCTCCTTGCGCGCGATGACGATATCGCCGACCTGATAGTCGCCGCAGAGCAGCGAGTTGACGACGAGAAGCCGGTCGCCGTCCTGCAGCGTCGGGATCATTGACGGGCCGGAAACGCCCATCAGCCGCACAAGAAACGTAAACACCAGCACAACGACCAGCAGCGCCGAGACGAGAGACGAGACCGTCTCATACACGTCGCGTCCGGGGATCTTTTCCACGATCTCCTCCTGCGGCTGCTCGCTGATCTCCATTTTCTGATCAAATTCGTCCATTTCGGTCTCCTAAACCCAGCGCTGCGCAGCGGCGGACTAACAGTCTCCCTCTGCGGCAAAATGCGCCTGATTTTCTAATGTATTATTGTAGCACGCTTTTTGAAAAAGGCAACAAAAAAAGCATGGCGGAAACGCCATGCTTTTTTGTTCTCAAAGAATCTGCCTTACAGCTTCTCGCGGATCTTGGCAGCCTTACCGACGCGGCCGCGCAGGTAATACAGCTTGGCGCGGCGAACATAACCGCTGCGCACGGTCTCGACCTTCTCGATGAGGGGGGAGTGGATGGGGAACACCTTCTCGACGCCGACGCCGTAGGCAAGACGACGAACGGTGAAGGTCTCCTCAAGACCGCCGTGCTTCTTCGCGATGACGATGCCCTCGAAGACCTGGATACGCTCGCGGGAGCCTTCCTTGATCTTGACATGAACGCGGACGGTATCGCCGACGTTGATGACGGGCATTTCCTTCTTAAGCTGCTGGGATTCGAGCTCTTTGATGAGATCCATGGATATTTTCCTCCTATTTATAGGCGTTCTTGACCGCTTTTCTTCGGCGCTGTCGGGACTCTTTCACCCGCGCACGGCAGAGGACCGCCCTTTTCAAGCTATGGTAGCATATCACATCCCCAACGGGAATGCAAGCATTATTTGCAAAAACACGGCAGAAATCAGCGGAAAACGTTCATTTCCGCGTCGTAGACCTCTTTTCGGCGCACGCGAACAAAGTCCGGCGCGATCTCCGGCAGGTGCCGCGCGACCGCCGCGCCGATCAGCGCGGGGTTGAGGCCCGGGTCCTGCGCGGCGACGACCGCATCGGCGAGGATCACGCCCTCCCCCTCCGTCAGCGTGAGCGAGCGGATGAGCGGCGCAATGTTGAGCTCGGTCATGCCCTTGTGCTTCGTGCGCTTTTCGACAAAGATCTCCTCCTGCGTGAAAAATTCGCGGATGCGCTCACACGCGCCCTCGGGCACGCCGTTGTCGTATTCCATTTCGAGCTGCGCGCGCAGGTTGACCATCTCGCGCACAGGGCGCGTCACGCTATAGCAGTCCAGCACGCGAAGGCCCGCGGGCATACCGGTGTTCAGTGCCTCGGCCACACCCTCGCCCGTGCTGTCCTCCACACTTTCAAAGTCCAGAATTTCGCAATCGCTCGACTGCCCCACGGGCAGCGGCAGCACGATGGACAAAATGGGGTGCGGGTGGAAGCCGTTGGAGTGCTTGATAGAAAGGCCCGCGCGCGGGAACACGCGCTGGAACGTGCGCATCACGTCAAGATGCGAAATGTAGGACGCCTGATGCTCCTTGACAAAAACCAGCCGCAATTTAGACATCGCATTTTCCTCCCACCAGGCAGTTTGCGCCGCAGGCGTTGCAGTGCGTGCGGCAATCCGGCGTCGTCACACCCTCATAGCTCAGCGCGTGCTCGCGCTTCAAATACCCCGGTGCAACGCCGCAGGAGATCATGCTCCACGGCAGAATTTCATCCTCGCTGCGGCGGCGGTTGGCGTAAAAGTGCGGGTCAAGACCGCACTCCTCAAAGGCCTCCATCCAGCGGTTCAGATCAAAATAGTCCTCCCACGCGCTGAGCGTCTCACCCTTGCGCCACGCGGTCTCGATGACCTTGCCGAGCCGGCGGTCGCCGCAGGAGATGACCGCCTCCATAAAGCTCGTGGGCGAGGGGTGCCAGTTGTACGTGACGGACTTGGTGTTCATCGCCTCGCGCAGGAGCTTGACGCGGCGCTCGTACTCTTCAATGGGGATCTGCGGCTCCCACTGGAACGCCGTGTGCGGCTTTGGCACAAACCACGAGGTCGACACCGTGATGCGCACGCCGCGCGTCTTGTTGAGTGCGCTTTCGCGCCAGGCGTGCATGACATGGGCCGCGATGTCGGCAATGCCGAGCACGTCCTCGTCCGTCTCGGTCGGAAGACCGAGCATGAAGTAGAGCTTGACCGCGCTGTATCCGCCCGCAAACGCGCGGCGGCAGGATTCGAGCAGATCTTCCTCCGTCAGATTCTTGTTGATGGCGTCGCGCAGTCTCTGCGTGCCCGCCTCGGGTGCAAACGTGAGGCCGGTCTTTCTGCCCTTTTGCAGCCGCTCCATCAGCGCCATGGAGAAGTTGTCCGCGCGCAGCGACGGCAGCGCAAGCGTCACATGCCGCTGGGCACAGAAGTCCTCTAAGTCGTCGCACAGCTCAACAAGGTGCGGATAGTCGGACGTCGAGAGCGAGGAGAGCGTCATATCCTGATAGCCCGAGTCCTCGACGGCTTCAACGGCGTAGCCGCGCAGCAGCTTCTCCGAGCGGTTGCGCACGGGACGGTAGACATACCCCGCCTGACAGAAGCGGCAGCCGCGGATGCAGCCGCGAAACAGTTCGAGCGACACACGGTCCTGCACGATCTCGGTTGAGGGAACGATGGTCTTGGTCGGATAGTAGGCCTTGTCCATGTCCCGCATGATGCGCTTTAGGACGACCTTGGGCGCGCCCTCGTTTGCCGTGATGGACTTGACCGTGCCGTCGTCGTTGTAGGCAACGTCGTAAAGGCTCGGCACATAGACGCCCGGGATCTGCGCGGCGCACACGAGAAACTCGTGCTTGCTCCAGCCCTCTCGCCGCGCCTGACGGTGCAGCTTGATGAGCTCGACATCCATCTCCTCGCCCTCGCCGATAAGAGCAAGATCGATAAAATCCGCGATGGGTTCGCAGTTGTACATCGCCGTGCCGCCCGCGACGACAAGCGGTGTGAGCGCCGTGCGTTCGCTCGCGTGCAGCGGCACGCCTGCTAAGTCCAGCATGTCGACCATCGCGGGGAACGCCATCTCATAGCCAATGGAAAAGGCGATGATGTCAAAATCCTTGATCGGGTCAAACGATTCGAGCGCGTAGAGCGGGATGTTCGCATTTCGCATCTCCTGCTCCATGTCGCCCCAGGGGGCGAAGCAGCGCTCGCACCACACACCCTCAATATTGTTCATCACACCGTACAGAATGCGCATGCCGAGGTTCGACATGCCGATCTCATACGTGTCGGGAAAGCAGAAGGCGACGCGCGTGTCGACCTTGCTCTTGTCCTTCATGATCGCGTTGAATTCCCCGCCGACATAGCGTGCGGGCTTCTGCACGCGGGGCAAAATGCGTTCCAATCTCTTATCCACAAAAGTTCTCCTCTGAAGTAAGCAAAAATAAAAAGCCGAAAATGGGCACAAACATCCATTTTCGGCTATTCTACACTTTTATTGCGCGACGCGCAAGTCTCAGTTCTTTGAGCGCGCTTAAAAGCAGTGCCAGTGCGGCAAAAATGACGAGTGCGCCGCCGCGCGTCTGCACGTAGAGATACACCGCCCCGCCCAGCAGCGCGAGCGAACAGAGGACGCCCGCAAGCGCCGCGGCCGCGTCGCCCACGAGCGGGCCAAACAACGCCGAGACCGCAAGATTCAGCGCGTGCGAGCCGTCGAGCGGCGGGATAGGCAGCAGGTTGAACGCGCAGAGCAGAATGTGCGCGCCAGCGAAGACGAAGCCCTCCACCCACACATAGTGCAGCGAAAACCACGCCGTCAGAACGCCGCAGACGAGGTTCATGCCGCAGCCCGCGAGCGTGACGACAAGCTCACGCCCGTAAGAGAGCCTTTGCGCTCCGCGCGCGTGCAGCACCGCGCCAAACGCGCTGAGACGCAGCCCCTCGATGGGCACGTGGAATGCCCGCAGCGCCAGAAGATGCCCGCACTCGTGCAGCGCGGCGGCCAGCAAAATCGAGAGCACGATCGTCAGCGGGCTCACGATGGCCGCGAGCAGAATGAGCAGCCAGAAGCTCCACGAAACGTGGAGCCCGCGTTCAGGGAACCGCATAGTAAACGGGGTTCAGATACTCTTCCCCGTCGTGCACCTCAAAGTGGAGGTGCGAGCCCGTGGCGTTGCCGGTCGAGCCAACTTTAGCGATCGCATCGCCCTTTTTGACACTCTGTCCCGCGCTCGCGGTGATGGCGCTACAATGGGCGTAGAGCGTTGAAAATCCGCCCTCGTGGTTGACCGTCACATAGTTGCCGAGGATATTGCTCTCCCCCACCGTGCCGACGGTGCCGTCGGCAAAGCAGGCGACGGAGGCGCCCTCCTCGCCCGCGATGTCCATGCCGTAATGGAAGCACTCGCCCGCGCCGTTCGGGTCGTCGCGCCAGCCGAACGGCGATGTCACCGTGCCGGACAGCGGCGTCGTGTATGAAAAGCCTAAAATGCGCTGCTCGCCCACGGCGAGTGCGGGCAGCTCCCGCGCGCTCGTGAGGTCGGAGACGTCCTGCTCCGAGACCGTCATGCCGATCAGATTGCCCGAGACCTCCTGCGCCTTGCTCTCGCCGCCAAACACCGCGACATAGGCCTCCGACAGCGAATCGCCCCAGTCCTGCTCGCCGGATGCCGCACGCCCGACCGCGGAAAACGCCGAGATGAAGTCCGCGTCGCGCACCAGCCACTGCCCCAGCGTCCCGCGCAGCGCGCTTAAGTTCCCCGGCATCAGCAGCTTGAGGCCAATGAGCGCCACAAACAGCGCCCCGCAGACGATGAGCTGCACCCAAAGCCGCGGCACTCCCATCTCCTTGCCGCGAGACACGCGCGATGTGCGCGTTCGCGGCGCAACGCGCTTTCCGCTCCCGCTGTATGTTGTCCACTGCCGCCGCTTCTTCATGCCGCTCGCCTCCCGTCCATTTCTGCCATAGCCTATGTGGACGAGGAGGAAAAAATACCTCCGCCATGTAGCGGAGGTACTTGAGGCCATTTTATTCTTCCATTTTATATGCCGCGTAGACGTTTCTTCTTGTAAAGTCAGTTGCCTTGTCGAACATGGCGTCCGGCAGTCTTGTGACGGCGTCCTCGGCCTTGGCGCTCGCATCGATGAGACCGTTTTCGCGGCAGTAGGACATTGCGCCGTCGTAAGGGCCGGCCTTGCCGGTCTTTCGCAGCTGGGCGACGCGGCGGGAGATGGCCTCGTCGCGCGGCGCGAGCAGCATCGCGAGCTCGCCGACGGTCATTTTATCGTCGAGGCGCAGCTTGTTGTCCGTGAAGACGATGGCTCGCGTCTTTGCAAGCGCGACGAGCTTTTCAAACAGCGGATCGTCGCGCCCGACATCCGTAAACGGGCTCTTCTCCATCAGCTCGCCCACGCTGACGACGCGGTAGCCGTACTCCTTGAGGAGCTCGAGCTGCTTGCCCAGTGCGAACGCGACCGGCGTGCGCTTGGCCATGTTGTAGCCGTCCTTCTGGAAGATGATCTGTCCGCAGAAGAAGTCCGGGTCCTTTTCGAGCGCCTTGCGCATCGGCTCGACCATCGCGTCGATCTCCGCCTGAAGCGCCGCCTCAGGGTCCTCGTGCGTCGAGGGCAGCCAGCCCGCGCCGTCGAACGACGCGGCCATATACTGGTATCCCATGCGCTCGTAGACGTCGTAACTCGTGAAGCCGCCCGCCATTTTATCGACATAGTGCGGCGGACGCGCGAGCGTAAGCGTGTAGCCGTAGCGCTCACGCATCAGCGTGTCGAGGCGCGTGAGGTCCGCGACCGCGGCGTCGAAGCCCGGCAAGTACTCGCGCGCACCGTAGACGAACGGCTTTTTGCCAAAAATGATGTGGCGGTAGCCGTGGTTCGTGATCTGATGGCCCTCGTCGAGCATGCGGCGGATCAGGCGGTCGTTGTGTACGGCGCCGCCCTTGTCGTCGCAGTGGATATCGGGGTAGTGGTCGAATTTGACGCCGCCCCACGCCGCGCTGCCGAGCTTGCCCGCCTCGTCGGGGTAGTTCTCGCTCGTGTCGCCGATGACGTCGAAGCTGCCCTTTGCGCCGTACTGTGCGAGCGTGTCGAGCAGCACATCCGTCAGCGTTTTGCCCTCAAATCGGTCAGGCGATGCGGGCAGGCCCATCGGGCCGTCGTCAAACGTCATCGCGCAGATGTGCTCGCCCGTCTTCACGCGCTCGATGCGGCGCGTGTAGCCGACGTAGTGCTTTTCCGCGGGCGTGATGATCTTCTTGACGATCTTCTTTCCCTTTTTGCCGAGTTTAACGATCCATGACATGCCATCCATCCTCCCTGGTGGTAAAGTCCTGCAAGGCGCATTTTACTGTAAAGAGCATTCCATTTACTCGTCTTTTTACGCCTGCGTTTGTCTTCTCTCTTTTGGTCTTCTGGCTTCTCGCTACGCACATTGCGCGGCCACGGCGGCCTTCGACCTGCTTCGCGCCCCGCAGGAGCGCTGCCTTGACGGCGGAAAGTGACAGCTCGTCCGCTTCCAGCACCGTCACGCCGCCGCCGACCTCTTCTGGCACATGTGCGTCGCTGCCCGCAGTGACGGGTTTTTTCCATTTTTGCGCCAGCTCGCGCGCCATGGCGTTGGCGCTCTTGTTCTTGCGGTCGGCACGGCTGTTCCAAATTTCGACGCCGTCAAGCCGGCTCATCACATCGTCGAGCCGGTTCGCGTCTGTGCTGTGCTCAAAGGGATGCGCGATGACCGCCAGCCCGCCCTGTGCGTGAATGGCCGTGACCGACTCGGAAAACTTCCTCGTTTCGATGGGTTCTCTCACAAAGAGACCCAGCAGATGCCCGCGCTCGGTCGAAACCTCGGTCGCGGGGATGACGAGAAAATCGTCGAATTCCGGAACCTCGTCCAGCACGCGGTCGTGGTCGCAGATGGCGACACCGTTCAGCCCGCGCTCGCGCGCAAGCGCAACGATCTCGCTCAGGCTCATGCAGCCGTCGAACGACCGCTCGGAATGAATGTGCAGATCGAGCCGCAGCTCCATGATCCTCTCCCCTTTCTCAGCGCTCAAACAGGCTCTTTTTAAGGTATGCGCGCATGACCTTGCCATCGCCCTTGGCGCTCAAGGCCTCTTTCGCCGTGAAGAAATCGCCGAGACCGCGCAGGCCCTCCTTGACGCGGCCCGCCTTCAGATAGCTCAGTGCAGCGACCGTGTCGTTGAGGAAAAAGCGCATTTTTACACCCGTCCGGTAGTCCTTCGCCGTGTAGGTGACTTGCCCGCCCTGCGCGGCCTGCGCGTAGTGCGCGACGATGGGACTTTGCGCCGCCTCCGTCATCGGGAAACTGCCCCACACGCGGGGGTTGACTTCCAAAATGCAGTCCCCTTTGAACTCAACCATGGCAAGGCCTGTAAAGTGAAACGACTTGAGCAGTTCGTACGCCTCGTCGATCATCTTTTCATCATAAAAGCTCTTGCAGCAGGTCGACGGCCCACCTGTGATCGGATACTCGCGCACGCGGCGGTGGCACAGCGCGCCGAGCAGCTCGCTCTCGCGGCCGAGCAGCAGGCTCACGCCCGCGCCCGCGCCCGTGATCTTCTGCTGCACGATGGGGCTCGGGTCGTAGCGCTGCATCTTTTCCATGATGGCGTCGAATTCCGCCTCGTTGTTCGCCACGGCATAGCGGTCGGCGGCCTTGAGGCCGAACTTCTCCCCGCAGTGCGGCTTGACGACGACAGGATAGCTCTCCGGCGTGCCGTCGTACTCGCGCGGCACAGGAATGCCAAGCTCCAGCGCGCGCTGATGCACGCTCTCCTTGTCGTTGAGCGCGTCGAGCGTCTCCTTCGGCGCGATGAGGAAGTTCGCCAGCGCGGCAAACTCCTCCCGACGGGCGGCGACGGTGTTGAGCGTCACCGCGCCGACGCAGAAGAGCACCGGATGCTCGTACTCTTTGAGTATGCTCAGCAGTTTTTCGGCGTAATCCGCGTCCGCGCACGCACCGTCGATCCAGCGAAAATCATCACAGGATTTTGACACCGACACCGCGGGCGCGCTCTTGACGTCCGCCCTTGTCTGCGTCACGACCACGCGGTAGCCCGCGCGGTGCAGTGCGCGCACCGCCGCGATGGACGAGCGGTATTTTCCGTCCGTCACAAGCGCTGTTTTCATTTTGTCATCACCGCCGTTTTTTCTTTTGATCTGCCTGTCATGATACCAAACTCCCCCGCAAATTGCAAGAGCGCGCGATCCATCGCCTGTATTTCATAAAATACAGTTTATCATTGAAAAAAGCGATGAAACGCCTTGCTTTTTTCGTCCTCTCATATTATTCTTTTCAAAGTAGAACGACATTCCGGAGGAAACCCGTCTTATGAACGATATCAGCCTCAAGCAGCTTGAAATTTTTGTCGCCGTTGTGGAATACGGCGGCTTCACCCGTGCAGCGGAGGAGCTGTTCTTCAACCAGTCCACCGTGAGCGCGCACATTTCTCTTTTAGAGCAGGCGCTCGGCAAGGAGCTCTTTGTGCGCTCCAACCGCCGCCACGTGCGTCTGACGAAAGAGGGCGAACAGGTCTACCCCATCGCAAGGCGCATTCTGAATGACTGCGCCGCGCTGCGCACGCTATTCTCCGACGCGGACAGCGCCCCCGTGGTCGCGCTCGGCGCGTCCACCGTGCCGGGGCAATATCTGGTGCCGGGCTACCTCGCCGCGTTTTTGAAGCGCGAGCCGGAGTTCCGCTACTCTCTGCGCCGCGGCGACAGCGAGCAGGTGCACCGGATGCTTAAATCCGGCCAGATCGCCGTCGGCTTTGTCGGCGCGGTCAGTGAGCCGGAAAATGTGGACTACTTCCCCCTCTACGACGACAGGCTCGTGCTCGCCGCGCCGAACAACGAGCACTACCGCGCGTTCAGAGAGCGCGGCGTCTACGGCCGCGAGCTGCTGCTCGAAGAGCCGTTCGTCTCGCGCGAAGAGGGCTCTGGCACGGACACGAGCCTGCAAAACTATCTGCGCACGCTCGGCCTCTCCCACGATATGCTGCATGTCGTGGCGCGCGTGGACGATCCCGAGGCCATCAAGCAGATGGTCTCCGGCGGCGTGGGCGTTGCCGTGCTCTCGGCGCTCGCCGTGGAGCAGGAGGTCCAAAACGGCACGCTGCTCGCCTTCGAGATGGACAAAAGCGCGCTCAAGCGCACGATCTATCTCATCACGCTCAAATCGCAGCAGCTCTCCCGCATGGAGCAAAAGCTCGTCGACTTTTTGAAAAGCCCGCACCGCAGGAAGCGCGCCGAAGCGCAGAACTAAGTCAAAAAAGGCACGGCAAAAGCCGTGCCTTTCATTTTGTCTTTTACTTCTTCAGAAAGCCGAACAGGCCGTGTTTTTCATACGGCTTGCTCGTCATGGAGACGAAGTCATAGCCGGTCTTGGTGATGGCCTCGCGCAGCTTCGCCTCGTCGATGGGCTCTACGCTGATGATGTCCGCTTCGCCCTTGGAGTGGGAGGCGGAGACTTTCTTCACGGAGAACGCGTTGCGGATGGCGTCGTTGATGTGCGATTCGCACATGCCGCACATCATGCCGTCGATCTTCACTTTGGTTTCGTACATGTTAAGATCATTTCCTTTCATACGGCGCAGGAGACGCGGGTGGATAAGTCCCGCGTCTCCTGTGCTATTTAATGCTGCTTACTGTGACAAGTGCCGTGCATAGCGCAGTGTGCACAGTTACAGCCACAGGAGTTTCTTCCCCTCTTTCTCTGCCGGATAAGATAGGTGGAGATAGCAATGATTATGGCAAGCAGGATAGCAGAGACGATAATCGTCGACAGGTTTGCGGTAACCCAGTTCAACATGGAAATCACTCCTTTCGCATGGTATCGGTGTTAAGGGATTAGTGCTTGTCGCTCAGCTTGGTAGCTTCCTTATAGGGCTTGAAGAGCATGTAGATCATACCGGCGAGGACAACGATGGCCGCGATCAGTCCGATGACGTTCAGGCTGCCGGTGAAGGCGTTGCCGAACTGGTTGATCATCAGGGCAATGAGGTAAGCAAAGCCGCACTGATAGCCGATGGCGAACCAGGTCCACTTGGCGTTGTTCATCTCGCGCTTGATGGCGCCGATGGCCGCGAAGCACGGAGCGCACAGCAGGTTGAACACCAGGAAGGAATAACCGGTGATGCCGGTGAAGGCCGCCGCGATGTTCTGGTAAACGGTCAGGTCACCGCCGCCGTAGAGGATACCGAGCGTACCGACGATGTTCTCCTTGGCGACAAGGCCGGTGATGGAGGCGACAGTCGCCTGCCAGTTGCCCCAGCCGAGCGGGATGAAGATCCAGGCGATCAGGTTGCCGATCTTGGCAAGGATTGAGGAGTCGATCTGATCCTCAGAGAGCATCTGGAACGTGCCGTCGACCCAGCCGAAGTAGGTGGTGAACCACACGAAGATGGTGGAAAGCAGGATGATGGTACCGGCCTTCTTGATGAAGGACCAGCCGCGCTCCCACATGCTGCGCAGCACGTTGCCCAGAGTGGGCCAGTGATAGGCGGGCAGCTCCATAACGAAGGGAGCGGGATCGCCGGAGAACATCTTGGTCTTCTTCAGCATGATACCGGAGATGATGATGGCAGCCATACCGACGAAGTAGGCGGAGGTAGCGACCCATGCGGCACCACCGAAGATCGCGCCGGCGACCATGGAGATGAAGGGCACTTTCGCACCGCAGGG
>ERZ827450.1426-NODE-1426-length-24865-cov-10.899516_pt1 | contig 24865 bp, 26 predicted proteins | sample MGYA00519773_ERZ827450 | MGnify/ENA primary metagenome ERZ827450 (study PRJEB31778, sample SAMEA3449306) | human gut metagenome | biome: human gut; feature: human-associated habitat; material: faeces | place: United Kingdom | collected 2010/2012 ...
CGGGCGCTGACGCTGCACTACGAAAGGACGGAGAACCGATGAGCGAAAGAAACAGGGACAAGGTAAAACGGCTTGAGCGCGAGCTCGGAAGATATCAGAAAAAAGTCGGCGAGCTGATGAAAGCGAATGAGAAGCTGCGCGAGGATATGGAGGGGCTGAACCAGCTGCGCATGGCGTTCGACGCTTGGATTATCCAGATCGCGCTTTCCTACGGCGAGGCAGTGAAGGACCCCGACACGGGAGAAGAGATCCCACGTATGAAGGCGCTCCGCCTCGAAAGGCCGAAGGTGAACCCGCTGCTTGGGAAATACAGGATTGACCGACGCGTCGATGAGAAGAACGTGATGCATATTGCGGTCGGCCTGCGGGACGACCCGGATGACGATAAGCGCGAGACGGAGGCCGCCGATGGGCTTGACAAGTGCTGACCTCGCGCGGCTTGGGCCGGAAGCGCAGCAGCAGGTGCGCAAGGCGATGAGCAGGGAACGGCGGCAGGCCGAAAGCGTGCATTTTTTTGTTGACGGCAGGCCCGTCCCGAAGGGCAGGCCCCGCGTCACACAGAACGGAACGTACACGCCGAAGAGCACGCAAGAATACGAAGCCGCTATTCGCGCGGCGTGGGAACGGGAGTACGTGATGCCGTTTGCCGAGGGAGATGCGCTGACGCTTGATGTCGCTGCATATTTCCCAATCCCGAAGGGGACGGCAAAGAAGCGCAGCGCAGAAATGGGGTTCAGGCCGTACTTAAAGCGCGGAGATCTCGATAACATCGTCAAGGCCGTTATGGACGCACTCAACGGGTACGCGTATCCGGATGATGCGGCAATATACAGCATTTCGGCGCGCAAATTGTACACAGACGGGGAGCCGTTTACGGCGGTGATCCTTCGGCGCGTAGTGGGGGGATGAGCGTGAGTTTTGAGCATTGCCACTTCTGCAAGCCGCCAGTGCGCTATCCCGGCTGTCAGGACCATTGCCCGCACTACGCGGAGGATATCGCAAAGGTCCGGGCGGCGAAGGCCGAAGAGAAGCGGCAGACGCAGGCAAAAGACGATTATTTAGGCGCGCGCCAGTTCAAAACGCGGTGTGGCCAAAAGCTGAGAAAATAAAGGGAGCGAAAAAGATGAATGCAAAAGACACTGCGGAGCGGATCCGTGGGCTGAGAACTGCCGCTGGCATGAGCCAAGCGAGTTTTGCCAGCATGTGCGGCATTGAGCAAGGACAGCTGTGCAACTACGAGATGGCACGCATCATGCCGACTATCCCGCTGTGCGAACGGATATGCCGCGCCGTCGGCATTAACCTGCTCGACTTTTTACGGGAGGATGACGAGGGGAAAAGCGGCATTCCGACCGAGGAACGCATCGGCGAGAAGGTGAAAGCCCTGCGTCTGATGAGAGGGATGAACCAGACAGAACTTGCGGAAAAGTCGGGCGTCGCAGACAGCACAATCTCGTCCATCGAGCGCGGCGAGCGATACGGCATAGTCACGACGTATCTCTATCTCGCCGAAGCGCTGGACGTGTCCATCGCGGCGCTGTTAGGAGGGGAATGACATGAGCCGATTCGTTATGAGCAAGACCCCGTGGGAGCGCTGCCCGTATCCAGGGCTTAAGGCGGCGCTTGAAAAGACCGACTACAACCAGACCACGCTTGCCGAGGAGACCGGCATTTCTGCGACCAACGTGAGCCGGTATATCAAGGGCGACGTGGACGTGACCGTGCGAGCGTTTCTCGCGTTGGAGGATTTGACCGGGAAGCCGTTCCGGGAGCTGTTTGGAGAATGCGAGGGGAGAAGATGAAGGTTCTAGTTGCCTGTGAGGAATCACAGGAAGTTTGCAAGGCTTTCCGGGCATTGGGACATGAGGCATATTCCTGTGACATTCAGGAGCCGTCCGGCGGACACCCTGAGTGGCATATCCTGGGCGATGCGCTCAAGGCTATCGATGGGGGGAAAGTGACCACAATGGACGGGGAGACGCATGACGTCGGGAAATGGGACTTGCTGATCGCACACCCACCGTGCACATACCTAACCGTTACCGGGAATCGCTGGTTTAACACGGAAAGATATGGTGAAAAGGCGGTCAGACGGTTGCAGTTGCGGGAAGAAGCTGCGGCGTTTTTCCTGGCCTTTGTAAATGCCAACGTTTGTAAAATCGCGGTAGAAAATCCGGTCGGATATATGTCTACACACTATCGTAAGCCTGATTGTATTATCCAGCCGTATGAATTCGGGCACCACGCAAGAAAAAAGACTTGCCTATGGCTAAAAGGCTTACCCGCTTTGCGACCGACAAACATTGTAGATGCAGGAGATATTTCGTCTGGCGGATACAGTGTAGGGGCAAGCGCAAACTATGCAAAAGACGAGACTGGGAAGATTATGAGATGGAATGACCCTCGTACGGCAAAAGCAAGGAGCAAGACCTTCCCCGGCATCGCCAAAGCTATGGCGGAGCAATGGGGCGGAGACATAAGGGAGGACGCATGATGACAAAGAAAATCCTTGACGTGACCTGCGGGAGCAGAACGATTTGGTTCAACAAGAACCATCCTGCTGCGATCTACTGCGACGTTCGGAACGAGGAATGCACGGGGGTCTGGAAGAGCACCAACAGAGATTCAGAGCGAACTTGCAACGTGCATCCTGACGTGCTGTGCGACTTCACGGATCTACCGTTCCCCAGCAATTCTTTTGCGCTGGTCGTATTTGACCCGCCGCACCTTCGGCGCGTCGGTGAAAATGCGTGGATGCGGAAGAAGTACGGGCAGCTCGGCGAGAATTGGCGCGAAATGTTGCATGACGGATTCCGCGAGTGTATGCGCGTATTAAAACCGGACGGCGTGCTGATTTTTAAGTGGGCAGAAACGCAAATCCCCGCCGCAGATGTTTGGGCAGCGATCGGAGAACGCCCCCTTTTCGGGCATCATAGCGGCAAAAAATCACAGACTTTTTGGGGCTGCTTTATGAAATTGGAGGACGCATGAACATTGGCGAACCATTTAGCTGGAAGCCTGCCGCATTTGAGGGCAGCAACGGCATTATGAGCGTGACCATGAAAGAGATGACTGCGCACGGGCGCGTCGTCTACATCAACGAGGCGCGCCGCTACTTTACGGCGGAGGCCGATTTCAACGGGAAGAAGCTCAGAGAGAGCTTTAAATTTTAACAAAAATCAGGAGGAATTTCATCATGAACAACAATCAGGACTACATCGTTCGCTGCGACCGCGCAGGCGTGTTTTTCGGCAAGATCAAGGAGCGCAACGGTTCCGAGGTCACTATGACTGAGGTGCGTAAACTGTGGAGCTGGGACGGCGCGTGCGCCGTTGAGCAGTTGGCGCAGGACGGCACAAAAGTCCCAGGCAACTGTCGTTTCACCGTGACGATCCCGGAAATGACCGTGCTGGGCGCGATCCAGATTATCCCGTGCACGGATACGGCATCGGTGTCGCTTCGCGGCGTAAAGGAGTGGAAGAGATGACGCTTGATGATAAAATCAAAGCCTTTCTGACTGTGAGCTCCGGCTACGGCGACGGCTACGGCTACGGCGACGGCTACGGCTACGGCGACGGCTACGGCTACGGCTACGGCGACGGCTCCGGCTACGGCTACGGCTACGGTGACGGCTCCGGCTACGGCTCCGGCTACGGCGACGGCTACGGCTACGGCGACGGCTACGGCGACGGCTCCGGCTACGGCTACGGCGACGGCTACGGCGACGGCTACGGCGACGGCTCCGGCTACGGCTACGGCGACGGCATTAAAAGTTTCAACGGAGAGCCGGTTTTTCGAATTGACGGTGTAAACACGCTGATTCGCTCTGTGCGCGGCAACACCGCGCATGGGGCAATCGTGAACGAGGATTTGACGCTCACACCGTGCTACATCGTCAAGCAGGAAAATGTTTTCGCGCATGGCGAAACGCTGCGCGGAGCAATGGAGGCCTTGCGCGAAAAGCTGTTTGAGGATATGCCGGAAGATGAACGCATTGCGATGTTCTTGAGTGAGACAGACCGCAAAAAACCGTATCCGACGCAGTACTTTTACGACTGGCATCACCGCTTGACCGGGTCATGCGACATGGGGCGAAAGCAGTTTGCCCAAGGCCACGGTGTAGACCTCGAGCATGGCATGATGACGCTGATGGAGTTTTTGGAGTTGACAAAAGACGCTTACGGTGGCGATGTGATCCGACAAGTGATTAGTAAGATGCAGGAGGTGGAGTGATGGTTTCGGACGAAGCATTGAAAAAGCTACAAGAGCAGATCGCGGCATGGCCGATGGCGCAGCGGTTCGTGGTGCAGCAGCTCATCGAGGACTACCGGAGGAATCGAGAAGACCTGCGCGCCTACAAGGCGACGGGCCTGACGCCGGAGGAAATTGAAAGGTCTAAACTGGAAATCGAAGCCGGATGCGTTAAAGCAATAGCCAGAACGTACGGAATTGACATCAATCGCCTACGGAAATTGGCCGAGGCCGACAAGGACGTGAGCATCGTGAGCGATAGAGGGCGCGAAGAACAGCTACGAATGAAAGGAGCCAAATTATGAGCATTAACATCAAAAAGTACACCAAAGACCAGATGGCGAAGATGGTAGAAGAAACTGAGGAAAAATTCAAATCGAAGAGAGATGAATATCACGAGTTGGCCGAACAGCTTAAATCCCGAAAAAAAGAAATCGTTGAACTGAAAAGCGATTTGGTGAAGAAGAACCAGACCATCAGTAGCCTGAAGGCCGAGAACGCCGCCCTGACCAAGCAGATCGACCAGATGAACGGCGAGGCCATCACCCGCGAAAACGTAATCGCAAAGCAGAAAGCAGACGCGGACGGCCTGCGAAACAAGCTCGATGCCACTGAGGCGGCGCTTGGACGGGCGAATGCAGAGTTGACGTATTCTGTCGCTGAAAAGAACGCGCTGCGGAATGACGTAACTAAAATGACGGATAGAGCCGCTTTTGAGCTTGGGCGCGCCAATTACGCAGAATCCCACCCGTGGAGGAACCTGTGGGCGTGGGTGAAGAGAAAGGCCAAAACGGCATAAGAAGAGGCAGGGCTTTCGCCCTGCCTCTTTTTGCTGCGGGAGAGAGGGGAAGGGGGGATTATAGGGGGATAGGGAGAGAGAGTGCTATACGCAGGATGTATCTATGTTGTGTGTATGTAACTATACAGAGGAGAGCACAGAAAGGGAAGAGAAAGTTTCCGCGCCCGTGGTGAGAAATAAAAGATGACGTGTTACCGTCGGAAATAGGAAGCTCGGTTCCCCGAGCGGGGATAAGAATGCTGCGCGATAAGGCCGAGGACGGGGGGCTGGCAGCATAAAAAAGAAAGGCGGTGGCGGCATGGCGAAAACTGGGCATCCTCCCAAATATGCGACGGTCGAAGAAATGCAGGCCGTCATTGACCGATACTTTGAAGATTGCAAGGGTGAGCCAATCATCGGAGACGATGGAATGCCGATCCTCGACAAATTCGGGCAGCCGTTTATCATTCACCAGCGACCGCCGACAGTGACGGGGCTGGCGCTTGCACTTGGATTTACAAGCCGTCAAGCGCTGCTGAACTATCAGGCGAAGAAAGAGTTCGTTGACACGGTTACGCGCGCGAAGGCCCGCATCGAAGCTTACGCAGAGGAACGCCTCTTCGACCGAGACGGACAGCGTGGTGCGGAATTCAGCCTGAGATACAATTTTCGCTGGATAAATGACGAGAAGAAGGACGACAGCGGAGAGAGCGCGTGCGGTGTGGCAGAGCTGCCCGCGGTAATGCCTGTTCCGCAGGACGCGGGAGGTGATGCGAATGGCGAAGCGTAGCGTGGTATGGAAGCCGCAGCCCAAGCAGGCGCTCTTTATGAGCCGCTGGGAGGACGAGGCTCTATACGGCGGCGCAGCCGGTTAGGCGGGGGAAAATCCGATGCGTTGGTCATCGAAGCATTGCGTCAAGTAGATATCCCGTATTACAAGGCGATCATCCTGCGAAAGACCTTCCCGCAGCTTGCAGAGCTCATTGACAAGACGCTGAACTACTACCCGCGTATCTATCCGGGCGCGCGCTACAACGGCAGCAGCCACACGTGGACATTCCCAAGCGGGGCGAAAATCATCTTTGGCTCGATGCAGTATGCAAAAGACAAGATCAAGTATCAGGGCCAGGCGTATGACTTTATCGCATTCGATGAGCTGACCCACTTCACGTGGGAGGAATACAGCTACCTCTTTTCCCGCAACCGACCGAACGGGCCGGGGACGCGTGTATACATTCGCAGCACGGCGAACCCCGGAGGTGTGGGGCACGGATGGGTCAAGGAACGTTTCATCACGGCAGCGCCGCCAATGAGGACCATCCGCGAGGATGCCGTCGTGCGCTTTCCGGATGGGCACGAAGAACATCGGCAGAAGAGCCGCATCTTTGTGCCGAGCACGGTATTCGACAATAAGATACTGCTCAAGAACGACGACAGCTATTTGACGCGCCTTGCGTCGATGCCGGAGGCAGAGAAGAACGCACTGCTCTACGGCGACTGGGACACGTTCTCCGGGCAGGTGTTTACCGAGTGGCGCAATGACAGCGAACACTACCGAGACCGCATCCATACGCACGTCATCACGCCTTTTCAGGTGCCGAAAGAGTGGCCGATCTGGTGCGCAATGGACTGGGGATATTCAAGGCCGTTCGCCATCGGCTGGTTCGCGGTCGACCAAGACAGGCGGCTCTACCACATCCGGGAATATTACGGCTGCACGGGCACGCCGAATGAGGGCGTGAAGATGGAACCGACGGCGGTGGCCCGCGAGATGAAGCGTATCGAGGCCGAAGACCCGAATCTCAAGGGGCGGCACATCTTCCGTGTGGGCGACCCCGCCATTTGGGGCACGCAGGGCACGGAGAGCATCGGCGCTCTCTTTGAGCGTGAGCGCGTCTACTTCGAGAAGGGGGATAACGCCCGCATTGATGGCAAGATGCAGCTGCACAACCGCTTCGCGTTCGATGAGAACGGCATTCCGATGCTGTATATCTTCGATACGTGCAAGAATTTTATCCGCACGGTGCCAAACCTCGTTTACGACGAAAAGGACGTTGAGGACGTGAACACCGAGCAGGAGGATCATATCTATGACATGACACGCTATGTGTGCATGGAGAATCCCATTGCGGCGCGGGTAAATAAGACGCCGAAGCCGGTCTTGTACGACCCGCTGGACATCAATACGCCGAGCTACGACAGATACGCGTGGTTCCAACACAACTGACAGGAGGGGAAGACATGGCAGGGACGAGAAAATTCCCGCAGACGCAGCAGCAGGCCGACGCGGCTGGCGCTGCTGCGATGTTGGATGCAAAGGCAGAAGCGCCGCTCGTGGGCGCATTCCGCGACAGCGACGCGGCGATGAGCAGCGGCGCGGCCATCGGCAGCAAGGAGATCGGCGACGCCGTAGAAACGCTGCAAAAGTATAAGCAGGGCAAGAGCAACTTCGAGAATCGCATCATCAGCGAGGAACACTGGTGGAAGCTGCGGCACTGGGAGGACATTCGCCGGGGGACGAAAGACGCGGGGGAATCGCCCGAGCCTGCGAGTGCATGGCTGTTCAATTCGATCATGAATAAGCACGCCGACGCGATGGACAACTACCCCGAGCCCGTATGCCTGCCGCGTGAGCAGAGCGATGAGGAAAGCGCAAAGACGCTTTCCTCCGTGCTGCCGGTCATCATGGAATACAACGAATTTGACAGCACATACAGCTTCGAGTGGTGGGAAAAGCTCAAACACGGCGTGGCAATTTACGGCGTGTTCTGGGACAAGGAGAAAGACAACGGGCTCGGCGACATCGCCATCGAGGGCATTGACCCGCTGAATATCTTCTGGGAACCGGGCGTCGAGGATATCCAGAAGAGCCGCAACGTGTTCACGGTGGCGCTTGTCGACCGCGACATCATCGAGGACGAATACCCGCAGTTTGCGGATAAACTCAGCGGAAGCAGCATCGAGACGGCGAAGTACGAGTACGATGACACCGTAGACACGAGCAACAAGGTCGCCGTGATCGACTGGTATTACCGCAAGAGGACCGCAGACGGGCGAACGGCGCTGCACTACGCGAAGTTTATCGACGAGGAGCATATCATCTACGCCAGCGAAAATGACCCCGAATATGCGGAGGGCGGCTTCTACGAAGACGGCGAATATCCGTTCGTGTTCGACGTGCTGTTCCCTGAGAAGGGCACGCCCGCGGGCTTTGGCTACACGGCCATCGCAAAGGACCCGCAGCTCTACATCGACAAGCTATGGGGCAACATCCTAGAAACTTCAATGATGGGCAGCAAGCGCCGGTATTTCGCGAGTGAAAGCCTGAACATCAACGAAGAAGAGTTCCTTGACTGGCGCAAGCCGATCATCCACGTGTCCGGACAGATCGACGAGAGCAGGCTCCGCGAGGTAACGACGCGCCCACTCGATTCCATCTACGCGAACATCGTGCAGATGAAGATCGACGAGATGAAGGAAACGAGCTCCAACCGCGACGTGTCCAACGGCGGCACGTCCAGCGGTGCGACGGCTGCGGCGGCTATCTCCGCTTTGCAGGAGGCGGGCAACAAGGCGAGCCGTGACATGATTTCGGCTTGCTACCGCGCGCAGACGAAGATCGTGAAGCTGTGCATCGAGCGCATGCGGCAGTTCTACGATGCAGCGCGAACGTTCCGCATCACGAATGAAATGCCTTACGAGTATGCGCAGATCGGTGTGAACGAGCTCGGCGATCAGGTGACGGGCGTAGACAGCCTCGGCAATGACCTGTTCCGCAGGCCTGTCTTTGACATCAAGATCAAGGCGCAGAAGAAGAACCCATTCTCCCGCGCGGAACAGAACGAGCGGGCAAAGGAACTCTATTCGCTGGGATTCTTCTCCCCCGACAGGGCGCAGGAAAGCATGATCGCGCTCGACATGATGGATTTCGAGGGCATCGACAAGATCAAGAGTCAGGTCAACGAGGGTGCAACGCTTTACAACGTCGTGCAGCAGCAGGGGCAACAGCTTCAGAAGGCGCTTGCGGTCATCCAGCAGCTCACGGGTCAAGATATGGGACTTGGCATGACAGGCGGCACGCAAGGCGGCGGCTCGAAGCGCAAGAGCGGGAGCAGCGGCGGGACGGAAAGCCGCAACGCCGACGCGCAGGGTGCGCAGACGCCTTACATGCAGCAGCTCGCCGAGCAGTCGAAGCCCAACATGGACACAGGCAGCAGCGCGGCAATGCCAGGAATGTGAGGCGCAGGCCATGACGCAGGTGCATATCGAGCACGACATTGGGCGGTATATGATCTTGTGCGAGGGGCATTCCGCCGATGCGGCGTGCTGTAACTACATCACGGGCGTGATGTACGCCTTCGGCGGTTATGTGAAGAACATGGAGGCCGAGGGCGACTGCGAAGTCTACGGATTTGAGATCGACGACGATGCGCCGCGATTCCTTGTCCATTGCGGCGGCGATGAGCGCATCGAGGCGGCATTCATCGCCGCGTGCATCGGGCTCAAGCAGCTCGAAGACACGAGGCCAGATGCCGTTACGGTCAGTTTCGCAGAAAATTAAAAAATTTTTCTCGCCCCGTGGTGAGACGGAGGAAGCCGCATGTTACGCTTTAGGCGTGCGAGTGGCTTCCTCCTATTCATACGCCCGCGAGGGAGGGACGGCGTTTTTTCTTCATCTTTTCGCCGCTCTCCCCTCCCCTGCGGACGATGGGAAGCGCTGCACGGCCTACACGGAGGGCCGAATATCCGCGATTTGACAAGCAGGAGGGATACCATGAACCTCAAAACCACGCTTCGCGTGATCCTGAGCCTCTTTGACGGCGGCGCTGCCGCTGCGGGAGCCGCTGCCGGTGCATCGGGCGGCGCTGAGGGAGGCGCGAGCGCACAGGGCGATACCACACAGGCAAGCTCTTCTCCCACCCGGAAGGGCAAATCGGGCGAATACGCCAACGTTGTTTTCGGCAAGCAGGAGACACCTGACGATACGGGGGCCTCTTCTGGCGAGCCGAAAGGCGAGGGCGCGAAGATGCAGCAGCGCGACGCCGGGGCTGCGGAAAAAGGCGGGGAAGACCTGAAAAAGGAGTTCCTTGATCTCGTAAACGGCAAGTATAAGGACGTGTACACTGCGGAGACGCAGCGCATCATCAACCGCAGATTCGGCGAAGAGAAGGCCAAAGACCAGAAGATCGCCGATTCGCAGCCCATTATCGACACACTGATGCGCCATTACGGGGTGGCAGACGGCGATATGAGCAAGCTGCGTGCAGCTTTTGAGGGCGATGCGGCGCTCAACAGCGTGCTCTACAACGCGGAAGCGGAGAGCATGGGCATGAGCGTGGAACAGTACCGCGAATATGCGCGGATGCAGCAGGAAAACGAAGCGCTCAAACGTCAGGAAGAAGACAGACAGCGCCAGCAGAAAGCCGACGAGACATATAACGACTGGATTCGTCAGGCGAGTGAGCTGGTCGGAACGGCGGACGCGCCGGGAGAGTACCCTGACTTCGACCTCAAGCGCGAAGTTGCGGAGAATCCGCGCTTCATTGCGATGCTGCGCGCTGGCGTTCCTGTAAAAGACGCTTACGAGGTATCCCATTTAGGCGACATTCAGGCTCGCAGCGCGGCGAAAGCTGCGGCGGAGATGGAAAAGCGCGTGATGGACAACGTCCGCGCGAAAGGAATGCGCCCGAACGAGAACGGAACCACTTCCCAGCCGGGGGCCATTGTCAAGAGTGACCCGAGCAAATTCACGAAGGCCGACCGCGCAGAGATCGCAAGACGCGTGCGGCGCGGCGAGCGCATCGTATTCTGATGCCCGCCTAATTTACCGACTGTAAGAAGGGAGACAAAACTCTATGAAGAAGTTCAAAGACATTTTCATTCTGCCCGTTATTCTGAGCCTGTTTGAGGGCCAGACGAACGTGACGACCGATGCCGGTCTCTCGGGCGAGATGAAAACCTACTACTGCGACACCCTGATCGACAACGCCGAACCCGAGCTGGTGCATGACCGATTCGCGCAGAAGCGCAACATCCCCAAGGGCAAGGGCAAGGAGATCGAGTTCCGTAAGTATGATCCGCTGCCCAAGGCCTTGACGCCCATCACCGAAGGCGTGACCCCCAAGGGTCGTAAGCTGTCCATGACCACGCTGACCGCACAGGTCGACCAGTACGGCGATTTCGTCGAGATTTCCGATATCCTCGACCTGACCGCCATCGACAACAACCTGCAGGAAGCGACGGTGCTGCTCGGCTCTCAGGCGGGCCGCACGCTCGACACCATCACCCGCGAGGTCATCAACGGCGGCTCCAACGTCCAGTACGGCGAAGGTCAGGTGACGGGACGCCATCTGCTCGTTGGCGGCGAGACCACGGGCAACCACTATTTCACGGTGCGTGCCGTCCGCAAGGCGGTTCGCTTCCTGAAAACCATGAACGCCCCGCGCTATGAAGGCTCCTACTGGGCCATCATTCACCCTGACTGTTCCTACGACATTCAGGATGACCCTGATTGGAAGCGCCCGCACGAGTACAAGGACACCAGCAACATCTACGACGACGAGATCGGCAAGATCGCGGGCGTCCGCTTCATCGAGACGACCGAAGCGAAGGTGTTCCACGCCGACGACCTGACCGAAGGCGCACGCGACCTGACCGTCAAGAGCGCATCCGGCAAGGTTCTGACCGTAAACGAGGCAATCACCACTGCTGACGCCGCAAAGCTGGCGGGCCGTGAGGTCGTCATCGGTGGTGCGCTTCTTGAGATCGAAAGCGCCTCGGCTGCGGGTGCTGGCAGCGCGACGATCACGCTGAAAGAAGCGCCTGCTACCACCCCGACGGCGTCGACCGCCATCTATCCGGGCGAAGCTGGTGCGAAGGGCCGCAACGTCTACTCCACGCTCATCATGGGCGCAGAGGCTTACGGCACGACCGAGCTGACCGGCGGCGGTCTTGAGCACATCGTCAAGCCGCTCGGCTCTGCCGGTACGGCTGACCCGCTGAACCAGCGTGCAACCGTCGGTTGGAAGGCGACCAAGGTCGCCGAACGTCTGGTTGAGGCGTATATGATTCGTGTGGAAACGACTTCCACGTTCGATGAGACCCCGCTGACCTAACCACCAAGGGGGCGGCTGTGAACGCCGCCCCCGCCACTGAAACGGAGGAAAGACCGATGAGCGAAGCAAAGAACGCCGTTGCGGCTGTGAACGCCGCCCCCGCGGGCGAGGAGTACGTCAGCGTCCGCCTTTTCAAGGATAGCGGCAAGTACAAGGATGACCTGCTGGTGTGCGTGAACGGCGAAAGCTGCCTGATCCAGCGCGGCGTGACCGTGCAGGTCAAGAGAAAGTTCCTGTGGGCCATCCAGAACCAGATGAGGCAGGACGCCTCGACCGCGAATCTCATCCAGACGATGAGCAGCGACTATGTTGAGAGCGCGAAGGCCCACAACGCGTAAGTGAATACGACCGCGAGACACGAAAAATGAGTTGCGACACGGCGCAGCAAGGGACGAAAAAGTCGCTCTTGCTGCGCCGTTTTCCATAAGAGAGGTGACAACATGGTTATTGAAAATGCTTACGCGCTCGAAGAGATCAAGCTCGGGCGCAGGGGCGAGAATCAGGCACGCAAGGTCGTCTTTGACGTGCTGGGAAAGTGGCGCGAGGGCTATGGCGAGGGCGTGGCGAGCCTGATCGTGCAGCGAAGCGGCGATGCGCAGCCGTATCCCGTGACGGTGACGGAAGATGACGGCGCGCTCGTGTGGCTGGTATCGAGCGTTGATACGTCGGTGGCCGGTGAGGGTGCGGCAGAGCTGCGCTATACCGTGGGCGATACCATCGTAAAGAGCCAGATATACAAGACGCGCGTGCGCGAAACGCTAGAAGACAGCGGCGAAACACCGCCTCCGGGCTACCAAAGCTGGGTCGATGAGGTTTTGCAGGCGGCGGCGGATGCGGAGACGGCGGTTTCCAAGATGCCATACGTCGACGAGACCACGGGCAACTGGTTCAAGTGGGACGCCACGGCGGGCGCTTTTGCCGACACGGGCGTTGCCGCGACCGGTCCGCAGGGTGAAGTCGGCCCCAAGGGAGATACCGGCGAGCAGGGGCCCAAGGGCGACACAGGCGCAACCGGCCCCAAAGGAGACACGGGCGCAACCGGCGCGCAGGGCCCCAAAGGTGAAACCGGCGCGACCGGCGCGACGGGGCCGCAGGGCCCCAAAGGCGAGACCGGCCCCCGCGGCCCGCAGGGAGAGCAGGGTATTCAAGGCGAGATCGGCCCCGCTGGCCAGCAGGGTGCAAAGGGAGACAAGGGCGATGCCTTTACCTATTCCGACTTTACGGCGGCACAGCTCGCCGCGCTGAAAGGCGACAAGGGCGATACCGGCCCCCAAGGCGAGAAAGGTGAGACCGGCGCGACCGGACCGACCGGCCCCGAAGGTCCGCGCGGCCCGCAGGGTGAACAGGGCCCACAGGGGCAGACCGGCCCGCAGGGCGAGCAGGGCCCCGCTGGCCCAAAGGGGGAGACCGGCAAGGGCCTCACAGTGCTGAGCTACTACGCGAGCAAGGCTGCACTGGACGCCGCGCAGAAAGCGACCGCAGCGGCAGGCGATGCTTACGGCGTCGGCACGGCAGAGCCATACGACATCTACATTTTCGACGGCATTACCGGCGAGTTCGTCAACAACGGCCCCTTGCAGGGCGCGAAAGGCGACACGGGCGAGCGCGGCCCGCAGGGCATTCAGGGCCCGAAGGGAGACCCCGGCAAGGACGGTGCCAAGGGTGTGGACGGTCTGCCCGGGAAAGACGGCGCAGACGGCGCCGCCGGTAAGGACGGCGTGACGTTCACGCCGAGCATGAGCGACGACGGCGACCTGTCGTGGACGAACGACGGCGGCAAGGCGAATCCGCAGACCGTGAACCTCAAGGGCCCGAAGGGCGACACGGGCGCACGGGGGCCTGCCGGTGCTGACGGCGCGAAGGGAGACACCGGCCCCGAGGGCCCGAGAGGGCCGCAGGGAGAACAGGGCCCGCAGGGCAAGACCGGCCCGCAAGGTGAAACCGGTCCGCAAGGCCTGACGGGCCCGCGAGGCCCAGCCGGGGCGGATGGTGCGAAGGGCGCGGATGGTGCGAAGGGCGCGACCTTTACGCCCGCTGTGTCCGCGGCGGGAGACCTGAGCTGGACGAACAACGGCGGGCTTGCGAATCCCGAGACGGTCAACATCAAAGGCCCCAAGGGCGAGCAGGGCGAAAAGGGCGAGAAAGGTGCGACCGGCCCGCAGGGCCCCGCAGGCCCCGTCAATATTCCCTCCACCACCAAGCTCATCAAGGGCAATGGCTCGGGCGGGCTGGTGGCTGCGACGCGTGGAAGCGACTACATCGCAAGCGGCAACATCGTCAAGCAGACGCTCGTGGCATCGGAATCCACGCCGACCGAGAACTACGCGATCAACTGGGTGTACGGCTAAGGAGGCGCTGAGATGGCAAATGCACAACTCGGCAGTAAGGCCGTCGGCAGTATCGTCAAGCTGAAAGTCAACGGTACAGCAAAAGAGTTCATCGTCGTGCATCAGGGCAAGCCCGGATCGATGTACGATGACTCCTGCAACGGCACTTGGCTGTTGATGAAGGACATCTACGAGAATCGTGTCTGGCAGAGCGGAGACATCAACAAGTACGAAAGCAGCGACATCCACGCCTACCTGAACAGCACGTTTCTTAACCTATTCGACAGCAATATCAAGGACGCCATTAAGCAGGTGAAGATTCCCTATCGCAAGAACGGCGGTTCGGACGGCACCGACCAGAGCGGCGCGAACGGGCTGCCCTGCAAGGTGTTCCTGCTATCCGGTCCTGAAGCCGGCTTGGCTGGCGCAAGCTATATACCGAATGATGGCACTAAGCTGGATTACTTCAACGCGAACACCGGAGTAGACTCCAAGCGCATTGCATATCTGAGTGGTACGGCCACTGCTTGGTGGCTCCGCTCCCCGAGCACCTACAGCGCCAACTACGTGTTGGTCGTCAACTCCGACGGCGGCTACAACGACGACTACGCATCCAACTCGAGCGGCATTCGCCCCGCTTTGATGCTCCCGCAGGACATGGAAGTCGACAGCTCTGGCAATGTCACGCCGCCTGTTGACCTCACCGCGCACAAGACCCTCGTCAACGGAACGGCCTACACTGTGAAGGGCGGGAAATGCCTCGTCAACGGCACGGTGTACAACATTCTCAAGGGCAGGACGCTGATCGATGGCACGGGGTATGACATCACGTTTAAGCCGCTCTACGACCCCGTATTTGCCAACAACACGTGGGAGCAAATCATCGCGGCGTGCCACAACAATGCAGTGCCGGAAACGTGGAAGGTGGCAGACCAGAAACCCATGACCATTGGTGGATCGGACTATCTAATCGACATCATCGGCAAGAGCCACGACGATTATTCAGACGGCTCGGGCAAGGCTCCGCTGACATTCCAGCTGCATGACTGCTATAAGCTGGCGAAGGCGATGCACTCCACTGCTGCAAATACCATGGGTTGGACAAAATGCTCTATGCGAGTAGAGCACTTGCCTATTATTTTGAAGCAGATGCCTGCGGACGTACAGAGCGGCATCCGCGAGGTGAACAAGATTACCGCAGGCGGCGGTCGGAGCACCGTGCTCGTAACTACGCAGGATAGCCTATTCTTACTGAGCGAGGTTGAAGTTTTTGGTAGTGTCATTAACTCCCGCTCAAGTGAAGGCACGCAGTACGACTACTACAAAGCTGGTAACAGCACGGTGAAGAACTTTAACGGCAGTGTATACGACTGGTGGGAGCGTTCTCCAACTGCCAATAGCACCAGATACTATTGTAATGTCAAAAGCACAGGCAGTTCCGTAAACAGTAATGCAAATGGTACTCGGGGCGTGGCCTTCGGCTTCTGCTTCTAAAGAAAGGACTGATTATTTATGGCAATCTACATCAAAGTCAACAACACCGAATACCCCGCAGAGATCAACGGCAACCCCAAAGACCGCTCATGGGGCGATCGCGACACCAAAACCATCACGCTTACCATGACCCACGATGAGGCGGCGGCGCTGCTGCCCGACAATACGCCGTGGAGCATCGTGCTGCGCGAAATGGTGGATGTGCTGGACGAGCAGGGCAATCCCACGGGCGAGACCAAAGAGGTCGTCAACGAGTACGACAACAGCGAGTACAGTCTCGCTGGCGACATCACCGACCACCGCGACGGCACGGTGAGTATCAAGATGGGAAAACCCACGGAATCCGAGCTTTCGGAGGCGACCGTCACGGCGCTGGTCGGTCAGAGCATCACGCCGCAGCGCGCGGCAAGGCTGCGCCCGATGATCGAGGCGGCGGCAACGAGCCTGCCGGACAGCGACGCGGCAACGGCGGTCGAGCTGTTCCCGAAGTGGGAGTACCCGCACGACTACGTTGTCGGCGACCGTGTGAACGACATCAGCACGAACAAGCTCTACAAGTGCGTGCAGGCGCATACGTCTCAAGCGCTTTGGGAGCCTGCCGCAACGCCCGCGCTGTGGGTCGTGATCGACGTTACCCACGCGGGCACGCAGGATGACCCCATCCCCGCAAGCCGCGGCATGGAATACGAATACGGCAAATACTACCTCGACAGCGAGGACGGCAAGACGTACAAGTGTGAGCGTATCGGAGAGCAGTCCGGTAACAAAATCACTCTCCAGTATCTTCCTCACGAGCTTGTGGGGCAGTATTTCACGGAGGCCTAATGTATGAAAATGCTGAAAGCTATCCGTGACGCGGACGCGTTGCGGCCTAACAAATTGAGCACGCCGCGCAAGGCGGAAATCCTCATGGTGCTTGAGCACCGAATTGCCGAGATGATGGGGGCGGAAGCCCCCACCCTCAAGGTGAGCGTGGAGGATGACACTGCGAGCGTCGAGGATATGGAATTGCTGCTGCCGGACGGACACAACGAGTGTTACCATCTGTATCTGGCCGCGCAGCTCGACGCCTACAATCAGGACAGCGCGCTCTATGCCAACGACCACGCCATTGCCAACGAGGCGGTGGCCGATGCTATGGCGTGGTGGCGGCGCGAGAACCGCAAAGAGAGCAAGGGCAACTGGAAGGTGTGATGACAAGTGCCGACGACATTTCAGCTGGTGGAGACGACCTTCCCGAACGGGGAAGGCAAAAACACGCAGGAGCAGATCAACGGGGTCTATGACTACCTTTTCGTGCTTCTGGAACAGCTTCGGTATACGCTCTTCAATCTGGACGGGAGCAACATCAACCAGAATGCATTGAGCGAGTTTATCAAGAATATTTCCGAGCCGATCTACGCAAAGATCGCAGATACTGACGAGAATGTAAATGAAATTTCCATTACAGCGAAAGGATTAGATGCTCGACTTAGCGACGCTGAGGGGAACATCACGCAGCTTGACACAACGGCAAAGGGCTTGCAGGTAAGCGTTTCAAACCTCGACGGCGCGATCACAAACATCAAGACCGACGTCAACGGCCTGCGAGCGACGGTGAGCAGGAAGATCGATGCGACGCAGGCACAGAGCATCTTTGACCAGAGTGCCCAGGGCTTCACGCTGGCCGCAACGAGCGGCGAGAATGGAACGGTCTTCAAACTCAATTACAACGGCACACAGATTGCGAGCACGGGATCGATCGATCTGTACGTGGACGCGGTGAACATCTATGGAACGCTGACGGCGACGGAGATTGAGGGGGACAGGATCACCGTGCGCAATGATGCGGGACGACGCTGTGGGGACATCTACACGGAGTACGCCAGCACGGCGGACTACAAAATGACGCTCGAGAGCAAGGCAATGGAGTTAAACGCGACGAGCGGAAACCTGTATCTGTCGGGGAATAACGGAAGATCAGCGCTCAATTTCGACTACGACTTCATCGATTGCCGCGGCGATTTCGCCCCGAATGCAGATAACCGGTACAATCTTGGCGCACCAAATTTCGTTTGGAGCGCGATCTATTGCAGCACGAACGAACTGAACGGCTCGGACCGAAACATCAAGAACAGCATTGAGGCGCTGCCGGAGAAGTACGTGCGCATGTTTGAGCTCGTCGAGCCGAAACGCTACAAGCTGAACAGCGGCACGAGCGGGCGCTTCCACACCGGATTCATTGCGCAGGAGGTAGAGGACGCCATGCGCGCGTGCGGCATTGAATCGCAGGAGTTCGCGGGCTGGGCGGCGGCCAAGCGCAAGGACGGCAGCGAGACCTATTTTCTGCGGTACAGCGAGTTCATTCCGATCCTGTGGGCGAAGGTGCGCGAGCAGGAAGAACGGCTGAAACGATTGGAGGAATCAGCATGAATGAAAAGATCAAGCAGGAAGCGGCGCACGCGATGCGCCTGATCGGCATTTTGAACGTCAACGGGGATGCCGTCGATGTGGTGGCGGCGGTGCGGCAGTCGCTTCGCAACATCGCCATGATCTGCGACGGCACGGAAGCACCGGAGAAGAAAGAAAGCGAGGGGCCGGATGAGACTGCCTGAGATCACGGCATATACGAACCGGCGCGTGCAGCAGGAGAAATTCGGCGGCATTAACCACACGTTCGGTGCGGCGGGCGGCGAACTCTACGACATGAAAAACCTGTCGGCGCGATACTTCCCGCTTCTTGCTCCCCGTGCGCGGCGCTATACCGTCCGCAAGGGTATGGGCAAGGCGAACGGCATTTTCAGTGCGGGCAAGCTATACGAGGTGTACGGAACGAAGCTCTACATCAACGGTGAAGAGAAGACGACGGTCGCAGACAGCGAAAAGACTTTCTGTGCACTTGGCGAGCGCGTGCTCATCTTCCCCGACAAGATCGTGTGCGAAAAGGATGGCACGATCAAGCAGATGGAGGCGAGTTATGCCGCAACGGGCCTGAAATTCGGCAATGGCACGTATGCTGACGAAAAGGCGGCGGCAAACAGCATAACGACAACCGGCGCGGCATTCCCGTTCAACGTGGGCGACGCCGTGACGATCTCGGGCTGCACAAAGGAGACCTACAACAACCGCACACCCATCATCCGGGAGATCAGCGAGGACAAAAAGACGCTGCGCTTTTATGAAAACACCTTCCGCCTGCCCGATGGGCAGGAAAGCGTCACGGAGCCCGGAACAGTCACGCTCAAGCGCAGCGTTCCCGATATGGACTTCGTCTGCACGAACGAAAACCGCGTGTGGGGCTGCAAGGGCGACAGCATCTTTGCTTCAAAGCTCGGCGACCCGTACAACTGGAACGTGTTTGACGGCCTATCCACGGATGCGTTCAGCGTGGAGAGCGGCACGGCGGGGGCATTTACGGCGTGCGTGAGCTACCTTGGCTACCCGTGCTTTTTCAAAGAAGACAAAATCTTCAAGATGTACGGCACGATTCCGACAAACTTCCAACTCATGTCGAGTGCTGTTCTCGGCGTAATGAAGGGCAGCCACAAGAGCCTCGCCGTGGCGGGCGAAACGCTCTACTACCTCTCGAAGGTCGGTATCATGGCGTACAGCGGCGGAATGCCGCGCTGCATCTCCCGCACGCTGGGCGACGATGTGCGCCTCTCCGACGCGGTGGGAGGAAGCGACGGCCTCAACTACTACGTGAGCCTGAAAGAGGATGGCAAGGCGGCGCTGTACTGCTACAGCAGCGAGAACGGCGTGTGGCATAAGGAAGATACGCTTGCCGTGGTGCAAATGTCCTATTCGGGCGGTATCATGGCCTTAGTAGACGGCGGGTGCGTGCTGCTGGGGAACCCGGCAGATATCCCGACCGGCGCAACACGCGAGGGCGCTGTTATTAGCGAGGCGGAGTTTGCCGACTATGACGGCGGTTCGTTTGACGCGAAGCACGTGCAGCGTGTGCGGGCGCGGCTGGAATGTGAAAAGGGCACAACGGTCGTGTTCCTTGTCAAGTTCGACAGCGGCGCGTGGGAAGAGGTAGACCGCTGCGGGGCACAGGAGAAAGACGTTTTCACGCTCAACTGCCCGATCCGCCGCTGCGACCACTTTAGATTAAAAATCAAAGCCACAGGAGAATACCGGCTCTATGCGCTCGAGTACGAATACGTGACGGGCGGCAGAAAGTGAGGGGACAATGGCAGACAATTTCAAACACAAGAATACAGACCTGACGCTCATCAACGATTCAGGCGACCTTGATCTCATCCGGCAGTATACCGAGGCATACAACAAGGCATATGCCGAGGGAGACAAGGCGGGCCAGCAGGCGGCGCACGACGCGGCGGAGAAAATCCGCGCGAAGTACGACTATTCCGGCGGCGTGGACGGCAGCGAGTACATCAAACTCGGCACGGGCGCGAGCCCTGCAAAGGCTGACACGAGCTGGCTCGATAAGCTGGGCGACAGCAACTACAACTACGATCAGAGCGGACAGATCAGTGCAAAGCTCGACGCGCTGCTGAATCGCACGCCGTTTTCCTACGACGCGGCGAGCGACCCGCTCTATCAGCAGTATCGCAAGCAGTACACGCGCGAGGCAGACCGCAGCGCTGAGGATGTGCTCGGCAAGGCGGCAGTGATGACGGGCGGGATGCCGTCCACGGCGGCGGTGGCAGCGAGCCAACAGGCGAGCGACTACCAGATGAGCCAGATGACGGACAAGATCCCCGAATTACAGCAGCTTGCCTATAGCATGTATCAGGACGGCTTGAATGCTGACCGCGCCGACCTGAATACGCTCATCGGCCTTGAGGACAACAACTACAACCGCTGGTTGGCTGACCGCAATTATCTCTACCAGCTCGCACGCGATCAGGTGGGCGACCAGCAGACGGCGGATGCGCTGGCGTATCAGAAGCAGCAGGACAAGCTGAACTATGACTACCAGAAGGAACGCGACGCCATCGAGGACGCACGCTATAATGCGGAATGGCAGTATAAATTGCAGCAGGCCGCGCAGCAGGCCGCGAGAAGAAATACCCGCGTCAGCACCACGCCTACGGGCGGCGGCGAGGCGGATTATGATGGCTTGTTCGCAGCGGCGCAGGCAAGCGGCTATCCCAAGAGCTTTATCTCCAACAACTATAAGAAGTACGGCTTTTCCTCTTCAAGCAGTTTGTATGACGATTATGAGAGCTGGCTCGAGGGGCAGGGCGGCGGCAGCGGAAGCGGCAGCAGCGGCAAGACACTGCCGCAGGGTCAGTTTATTGCTCTACTGAGCGGATTCAACACGTCGCTGAAAAACGGTGAAGGCGAGCGTATCCTTTCGACGCTCGACAAGGCATGGCCGCTGATGACGAGTGATCAGAAGGCAGAAATGCAGAAGCTGCTGACGCAGTACGGCTATTCCTACGAGGAGGGCTAAATGGGACGATTAGTAAAAGCGAATCCGGAAGTGGAAGCGAGCAAGGGCCAGACGACGGTTGTTGGAACCGGCACGCACGGCAGGCTTGTGAGAACGGGGGATGTGCAGCGCACATCCCCTACGGGCAATGTGGTGCAGAAGAAGCCGACAGTGCAACCGAGCAAGGCGGCAACGATTCCCGCAAAGGCGAGCAGCCCCATGTTCCGCACGCGGCAGAATGTCGTGACGCCAAAAAATCAAAGCGCGCTTGCGCAGAATCTTACGCAGGGGGCCTTACAGAAGAAGGACGCGAAGAACTACCAGAGCAAAGAAGCGTTCGAACAGCACGTGCAGGACGTTAAGACACCGACGGTCACGCAGCGCGTCGGCGATACCGTCAAGGGCGCGGCGAAAACCTATGGTGCGGGGCTCGTCAACCTTGCCGGTATGGCGCAGACCGGCAGCGGATTGCAGCGACGCGAGGAAGCAAACACCGAAATTGCCCTGTGGGATCAGGATATCAAGGCACAGCGGGACGTTCTTGCAGACCCTATGAGCACCGAAAGCGAGCGCGACACTGCGCGAAATGTCATTGCGGCACTGGAAGCGCGGAAAGCTGCATACCTGAAAGCTTACGGCGAGGGCGGCGAGGTCGAACGGACGGCGCAGGGCATCTACTCTGTTGCCGACAAGCTGTCCGACAGCGGTACAAGAGACATTGAGCGCGCCAAGAAAGATCTCGGCGCAGCGGGCCGCCTTGCCGTGGATGTCGGTGTTGCAGGCGCGCAGATGGGCGCAGACGCAGCGCTGGGCCTGCTGACAGGCGGCAGCGCGCTCCCGGCGATGTTTGTACGCAGCACGGGCGGCAGCGCGCAGGAAGCCCGCCGCGCGGGCGCGACGCATCAGCAGCAGGTCAACTATGGCTTTGCGTCCGGCGCGCTGAGCGTGGCAACGGAGAAGATCGGCAACGCGGCAGGGCCGTTCAAGAAGATGTTTGGCAAAGGCTTCCTTGATGACGTCATCGAAAGAGCGACGCAGAATCTGACCCGCAGCGCGGCGGGAAAGATCGCGCTGTCGTTTCTGGAAGAGGGCGGCGAGGAAGTGCTCGAGGACCTGATCCAGCCCGCCTTGCAGACGATCTACAACGGCAAAACGATGGGAGGCAGCTACAGCGAGCTGGAAGCGGCGGAGGTGCTGAATGACTTTCTTGTCGGCGGTATCCTCGGCGGGCTTGGCGGCGGCGTGGAAGTGGCGGCAAACCGCTTCGCGCGCTTTGATAACTCCCTCGGCGAGAGCGGGCGCAAGGCGATTCGCGGCTCGTATCAGGAGGGCAAGGACACAGCAGAGCACGTGAAGGACTTTATCCCTGCCTACAATGCGGGCGTGGAGGGAAAGGCGAACCCGAACCCGACGAATGAGACGGCCTACGCGGGCTATATTGCCGGGCAAAACGACGCGAAGAAAGCGGCAGGAACGGGCGAGCACATTGACAGCCGCACGAAAGAAAACGTATCGGGCAGAAACGTGAACGCTTTCCAGTTCGACCACCCAGAGCTGCACAGTTATTACAGCGCGGCGGCAGAGCAGCTCTCCGGTATCGCGGATATAAGCCTTTCGCGCGGACAGCAGAAGGGCGCGCGGCAGCGGACGGCAAACGGATACCAGAGAAACAATCAGATATTCGAGACCCCCGCTATGCGCAAGGCGATGAACGAGGGTCTGACGCGCACGCAAATCATTGATGCAGCGCAGCGCATCATCAACGATAACGGGCAGGAGAACGTCAAAGCGGCGAAAACGCTCGAGATCGTGCTTGACGACATGCTAACGAATGGGTACACTGCTGTTGATGGAACGGCGGTTGCCCCCAATACGGATTATATTGCAGCAAAGCAGCAGATCGCAGGCGCAGAGGTGCAGGCGACCGGCTTTGACAAGTATGTAGCTGACAACCGCCTTGCCCTCGAGACAGGAGAGGTAACAATGGACGAGTTGCGCGCAGAATACGCGCAGCAGGAAGGAGCCGAACATGGAGAAGCAGTACATTTACGCGACGGCAGCGAACGGGATAACGGTGCGAATCCCCGCGGAGAAGTACGAGGCGTGGAAGAAAGCACAGGACGAGATCAGAGCCGGAAGAAAGGGAGACACTTCGCAGACAGCGAAGCAGCTTCGCTCGATTATGGAGAAAAAGTAAGCACTGCGAGCTTCGGCATCGGCAGAGGCGCATTCAATGACAGCGTCTATCTTGTGAAGAACGAGACGGCGGAAATGCGCAAGGCGAAGGACCTCGCCAAAGAGCGCGGCCTGCGCGTGACGTTCTTTGCCGGGAATAATCTGACGTTCCGTGACAAGAGCGGGAAAACGTTTCAGGTGCGCGGCTACGTTTCAGGTGACCGCGTATTTATCCGTGCGGATCATTCGGAATTTACGTCGTACCAGATCATGCGGCATGAGGCCGGACATGATATGATCGCAAAGGGCGAAGTCGATTTGAACGAGGTACGCACGCGCATCGATAAGACCTTTACCGGCGGTGAGGTCGACTCCCTCTGCACGGCGTATGCAGACGCTTATGCCGGCACCGAAATGACGGCGCAGGAAATTTGGGAAGAGGTGGTTTGCGACAGCCTCGGCGATATGAACATTTTCGCCGACAGTGAGATCAGCGATGCGGCAGCGTTTCTTCTTGCGCATATCAAGGTGGAGAGCGAAACCGTTGCGCAGGAAAGCACGCGTGCGCCGCCAAGCAAAATAAATGGCAGGGCGAGCATTGAAGAGGCTGCCGATGGCAAAAAATATGTCCGCGCCGACAGACAGGTCATTTTTGGAAATGACCCGCAGAGTTGGAGCGAACAGCTGGAAGACTATATTAACGGGAAAATCCGCCGTGGAGAAGACGTTAAGCTTATCGGCGCGGATGGCGACGAATTGGTCCTGACTGCGACCTCGGCAGGGAAACTGAGCGACAACCACACCAGCGATGGGCGTACTATGAGCGAGGCGGCATTTGAGCGAAAAGTAAATGCAGCATCGCATATTGACGAGTTGGCGCAGGTTTCTGTCAAGGGGGACAGGAACGTTGTAGATCATAACAGTCGACATGGAGACATGGCAAGTAGCGGTTGGAATTATCGCACGGCGTTTTTCAAAGACTTTGACGGGAAATATTACAAGGTTACGATATCGACGGCGCAGAGCGCAGACGGTAAGATGATCTATAATATTGGGCAGATGCAAGAAAGAAGCATCCCCCAAATTAATGGCTCTTCCGCTGCGGACAGCGGCGCTCTGCGAGGGAATGCTTCTGTAGATAGTCTATCTCGTGGCGCACAAAATGTCAAGCTGAAGTTCAGCATGGAAACGCCGGTCGAAGAGACTGACAAACTGATCGCCGTCCACAACAAGGATGAGGCCAGCATCATGTCCGCGCTGAAGCTGGGCGGCCTGCCCATGCCCTCTATCGCCATTGTAAAAGCCAGGGACGGGCACACCAAGTACGGCCCCATCTCCCTTG